>Ga0256405_10002925_pt1 | contig 36952 bp, 42 predicted proteins | sample RumenRJG_02DNA_FD_189096 | JGI IMG/M metagenome (GOLD analysis project Ga0256405, IMG submission 189096) | Bovine rumen microbial communities from Lethbridge, Alberta, Canada - RJG_02 | ecosystem: Host-associated > Mammals > Digestive system > Stomach > Rumen | place: Canada: Alberta...
TCTTTGAGTTTGTATTATCACCTAACATTTTCTTTATCGGCATTTTTATTTTGAAACTTTAGCCCAAAACTCCATGTTCATCATGCTTTTAGCATGATGAATTAAACCAAATGCAGTAATAGAGCGGTTTTTATGGTTTTAAAGTTCAGTTTACATTTTGTTACAATTTATACTAAAAAAGTATCTATTAATTTATGCTTATATAAATCATTATTTTTTATAATTTTAATTGTATTCAAATTTACTGATTATTATGCATAAAAATATACAAAATACTGGAATCTGCATTTTGTATATTTCACAAATTTTTACGGCAACAAAAATTTATAAATAAAAATTTTTGTTGCCGCAAATAAAATATTCCTTGATAAACAATAGCGTAACTGTCATTTTATTTTTGTAAATGATTAATAGAATAATTTGACAAAATGTAACTATTATTAAAACGTTATGTTATATGCTCTGCCATCTGTAAACTTAAAATTAAAGTTTATAGGTTTTGGATCGTTTTTATATTTTAAAACTAAAATTCTCATATTACCTTGTGCATTAAGTTGATAATTTTCCGGTAAAGCATTTGCATATCTTTTTGATTCTTTTGTAATTCTTGCCAATCTTATCCAGTTAGGAACACTGCAAATTACTGATGTACCTGCAGTTAAAAGAAGTACAGGAGGAAAAGTTGCAACCGTGTCAAGTAAATCAAGTCTATCTAGGTCTACAAACGCTTCTGTTGTTACATCTTTTAGTCCGGCAAGTCTTTCACTTGTTGCTGTAACTGAGGCTGTAGAATTATTTTTATTTGTTACAATATATTCATAAGCATGAACATATTTGTTTTCTTTTTGTTTTAGTCGATATTCATTCTGAATAATATCAATTTTTGAATTGTTATCATAATAAGTTGTAGTATCAACTAAAGTTAAGTCAATTGGATTTGTGTCATTACTGTATGGAAATACAGATGTTTTTTTATTGTTTTTTGCCATTTTGTTATTCAATTTAGCCATACCTGTTTTTAGTGGTTTAACCAAATCTGGTGATATATAGAAATTACCTAATTCTTGCTTTCTTGCTAAAGTAAAGAAATCAAATCTATATTCCTTTAAAGCATCTTTGTCATCTAATTTTGCAAATTTATAACCACTTTGTGTTAACAAATCTGTTAATTCATTCTGTTTAACATCATATTTTTCATTTGACACAACATAGATATTAGTATTTTTATTTGATGGATATAATCTTATAAAATAACTACAGTTTGAATCAGAGTATATATAAGCATTATTAACTTTTTCCAGAGGTTTAAATTTATCATTTCCTTGGTATTCCTTAATAGCTGTATTTATTTCTGTTGTAAGTTCTCTGATATTAACATTTTTTACCTGATAACCATAAAAATTCTTTGTTACATTAGCTGACGCAATACTTGAATTCGCAAACGTTATTGCTAAGCCTAAAACGATTAATTTTAAAAATTTTTTCATTTTTACCTTCCTTATTTTAATTAATTCTAATTTTAATTTTAATTACTCATCCATATTTTTCAAATATAATTCTTCAATAAATACGCAAGTATCCGCTGCTATTGCCGGAGCAAAAACTGCACCAACCACACCAAAGTATTTTGCACAGACAAATAAGAATATATATACGACTATCGGATGTAAATCCATGAATTTACCGAATACATAAGGTCTTACAAAATTGTTTTCCGCAAATTGTGCGAGGAAAAAGATTGCGGCAACCAATACCACCACAGTCCAACCTAATTTGTATGTTACAGCTAAGCAAACAATCAATGCGATGGCAGGACCAACTACAGGAACTATATCTAATACTGCAGAAACGCATGCCAATACAACTGCTGATTCAACACCTAAAAGCATAAGTCCAATAAGCATAACAAGACCTACACTTGCAGATGCAATAAATTGACCGGATACAAAACTGCTGAGTTTTTGTTCTGATATAATGAATATTTCTTTCATTCTTTCTCTTGAAGTTTTAGGAAAAAATCTTATAACAGTATTTAAAATTTTATCTCTGTCAACCATTAATAGATATGTAAAAATTAATGCAACAAATAAATAAATTCCGCCTTTAGAAAGGCTTGTTATTGATGCAAGTAGCCCCCCTGAATTTGCAAAATCTTGTACAACAGGTGAGTTCATAATAAAATCTTTTATTTTATCAACGTATTGAGGATATTGGGCTGCAAGGTTTGCAAGTTCTTTACCTCCAATAAATATAATCGGTAAAAACATTAACAGTAAACCTCCTACAAAACAGCAAAATACAATAGCTGCAGCAAGTTTTCTACTCATTTTTTTCTCTAATTTATCTACCATAGGATTTAATGCACATGCTACAACATAAGTTGCAAAACACATTAATGCAATATCCGTTATGGTAAACAGGCATATAGTATAAACAATTATCCCAAGCAAAAAGATAATATTTTGTGAGGTACTGATTTTTTGAAACATACTTTCCACTTAAATTTCCCTTTCTCTAATTTTTCTTATTTTCATGCTTATTATAACATAAAATATTTGAAATCTTTTTTTATAGCTTTGTTTGTGAAACAATACATAATGAATTATCATGAAAAAAACTCTTAAAATATCATTTTATATAGTATTTTTATTTCTTATTTGTGTGTATCTGGGAAGCGTATTTATTTTGCCAAAAATTTTCAATAGTAAAATTGTAGCAGATAAATTGCAGTCGTTGATTTATGACAAAACAAAAATGGAAATGCATATATCAGGACAAAATTTAAAAGTATCTCCAAAACTTGTTTTTGATTTTACTGTCGATAGTATAGATGCAAAATATAGCAATGCTGTTGTTATTGATATAAAAAATCTTTCTCTAAACTATAAATTTCTGCAAAATTATTTAACCTTAGTAAAAGCAAAGAATATTTATGTTGACGGGAATAATTTAAAACAGTTTATTAAAAGCCCAAAAGAAAAGAAAAAAAAGCACAAATTTGAACTAAAAAAGCATCCTGAAATTCATATACAAAATTTAACATTCAAATCTGATAATATAAGCATATTTGCACAAAATCTAGATACAGAGAATGATATTATCAAAATAACAGCAAGTGTTACGACTCCCTATTTGAGTAAAACTTTAAAACTGGGTACTTCCGGCAGTTTGAAGGTAGAAGAAAACAAACTTCAAGCAAATAAATTTGGTTTGCAATTGGGAAATTCTAATTTATATTTAAAAGGTCTTTTGATAGATAATAATAAGTCATATAATTTTGATTTGCAGGGTGAACACCTTCCTGTATCTGAACTTATGCCAATATTATTGCATTTTCAAAAATCGCAAGATCCTGCAAAAAAATTTATTGAAAATTTCAAAGATTATAAAGGTACGGTTGATGTTGCTTTGAAATTTAAAAATGATGGAATTTGGGGCGAATGTGTAGCAAATAATCTTAGTGCAAATGCTGTTTGGTTTAATATTCCTTTGTTTTTCAGAAAAGCAGTTTTTTATTTTAATGGTAAAGAAGTAGACTCTAATGCTGAAGGTATATTAGGTAACGAGAAAGTTATTCATACTCTAAAAATTACAGATTTAGGATCTGAAAAAAAAGCTGTTATAGGTAAGATGAAAACTACACTTACTAAAAAATTTAATTTTATCCCTAATTTTGTAATTTTAAATTCGGTTAATGCAGATTTGGTTTATAAAATAAAATCTAAAAAGCCTGATGTATATTATAATTTAGATGTTCCTGTCAACAGCGATTTGATTTATAATACGTCATATTTAGGTCTAAGAAAGTATAATAGAAAAATTTATGCTAATACTTTTAAAAATGGTAATGATTTGTATTTGAAAGAATATAAATACTCTTATTTTGATTCTGATAAAGAAAATATTGTTATTTTTGGAGATGGTTTATTTGTGAAAATTAATGATAAATTTACTCCTCAATATTTAACTTGTCATACAAATGGATATGCCCCAATATCAGTTACAGGTTCTTTTGGCGAAAAAATAAAAGGCGGTAAATTTAGTGGTGATTTAAAATATGATTTCACTAATAATAAAGTTTTTGGAACTTTTGACATAATAAATGCGAGATATAAGGCATTTTTTGTGGAAAAAGCACATGTTAATGCAAAAAGTGATTTGCTTAATGTAAGTGCAAAAGGATTGTTTAAGGGCGAAAATTATTCAGCAGAACTAAGTGCTAAAAATAATATCTATGGTGAAACCTTAGTTTATAATTTAAAGCTGTTTCTGGATAAACTGGTTTTTGAGACAACATCTGATACTCATAAAAAAAATAAAAAAATAAATTCAAAAGAATTCTCAAAAAAGGTTAGAAATGCTGATATTACTATAAATAATTGGGAAATATTTATCAATGAAATTAAAAGAGAAAGTTTTGTTCTTCAAGATGTTAAATTGTTGGGTAGTCTAAAAAATCATATATTTGATTTTAATATGAGTGAGTTAAATTTTGCGGATGGAATAGTAAGTGCAAGCGGAATTTATAATTTTGCAAAAAATACATCAGATATGGTGTTTACAGCAAAAAATATAAACTCCAATAAAGCTGCAGAAATGATGCTTAATCTTAAAAATCAAGTAGAAGGAACTGCAAACGCAAAGGTAAAACTTGAAGCAAAAGAAATGTTTAAATATTTAGACGTACATTGTGATTTTGAGATTAAAGAAGGTTTTTTACCGAAACTCGGTGATACTGAATTTATGATAAAGAATTCAAAATATAAATTATCTGATGTTATTAATGTTGATTTAACACAAAAAGAACTTATGCAGGATGATATTAAAGGGTCATTTGATGTTCATAATTCTGAATTAAAAAATATAAATATGACGACATGGCATGAATTGTCTGCAATGTTTTTAGAAGGTAATTATGAAATGAAAAAACAGTATGCAGATTTGCAATTATTTTGGAAATATAATAAGGAAATTCAAAAAAATATAAAAATATTTGGTATACCTTTCAGCCTAATTTTAAAAATAGCATTCAGACCTGAAAATTCGAAAGAAATTTATAAGTCTGAACTGTCAAAAGTTCCGGAAATTAAGGCTGATGAAAATAATACAAGTTATTATCGAGTAAAATTAAAAGGTGATATTAATAATAACAAATTTGACTTAATATTAAGAGAAATTAAATAATAATACGTAAATATTTATATTAATCTTTTTATTGCTTTATTGTATAATTTTTGTATGAAAAAGTTTGATGCCATATATTGTGATTTTGACGGTACAATAACAAAAAAAGATTCGGTTAATAGTTTTTTTGAAAAATATGCTTCGGAAAAATGGATTGAATTCGAAAAACTTTGGATTGAAGGTAAAATATCTTCCAGAGAAAATGCAATACTTCAGGTTAACTTGTTGAACAATATATCTCAAAAACAATTAGATGACTATATTAATTCAATAGAAATTGATGATTATTTTTTAGATTTTGTTGAATATGTTAATTTAAAAAATATTAAATTAACTATATTAAGCGATGGCTTTGATTTGTTTATTCACAGTGTTCTTGAACGTTATAATTTAAATATTCCTTATTACGCAAATAGACTTATATATAAAAATGGTAAATTTACCATTGAGTTTCCGTATTATAATGATAAATGCGATAAGAAAGCAGGCATGTGTAAATGTAAAAAAGTCATAGATAGTGAATTTTGTTATATAGGAGATGGAACCAGTGATTTGTGCATAGCCTCAAAAGCGGATTTTCTGTTTGCTTCAAAAAGTCTGCATAAATATTGTAAAGAAAATAAAATAAAACATTCATATTTTACATCTTTTCGTAATATTATAGATGTATTGATAAAGGAAATGTGATTGTGCATAAAAATATAGTTTTAAGTTTAATAATCGGGTTGTCAATATCTTTTTTTCAACAAGCTTTTGCTTGGGATGTAACATCAACTAGCGACCTTCAGACACGAATGAATGAGGTTGGTTTTAGAATTTTAAATGCAAATAGAATTGAAAAAAGATTTACGTTTATGGCCAGAAACAAAGCCTACACAAGAGATTTTATGACTGATATTAGTGCCGTTAACAGAATAGTGTTGGTAAAACCTGTTGTAATTCCTTATATTGATAATGATGATGAACTTGCTGCCATATTAAGCCACTCTCTTGCACATGGTGTTGATTCTTATGAAGGTATTTTGAGAGGCTATGTTTCTATATTAAATTATTGGGTTTCTCCAAATAAATATGACTTGAAGGCAGACAAAGCTGCTGTAGATTTTATGGTTAATGCCGATTATAATCCGCTTGCAATTATAACAATATTAAATAAAATTGGTAAACAATATAGATTTGATATCTTTTCTAATCATACGTTAGTTTCAAGAAGAATGATGCTCATATACGAGTATATTTATACAAAATATCCTCATATTCTTCTTGATAATGAATATAAAGACAATTTGTACTATCAGAATTTCTTGTTAACATCAAGAAATAATAGAATGAAGTTGTTAGAAAAAATAAAGACAAATTCAAATAAGAAGATACGATATTTATATTAATATGAAAAGTATATTTTTAAGACTAACTGTTATATTCGTACTTTTGTTGGCATTTTTGATAAATGCCGGAAATTTTGCGTATGGAAATAATATGCCGATTGAAGATGAACTTTTGAATCCAGATGTATATACAAACACTCCATTTAGATTGAATGTCTATGAAAATAAATATTCGAAGCAACCAATAACAGATGAACTTTTAGAAAATGATGATTTTGCCACAAAGGCCCGTAACCATGTCATTTCCAGTCAAGCTGCACAGGATGATTTTTTTATAGAAAAAAATATTGATGTTACCAAAGTTAGAAAAATAAAACATAAAAATATATATGATTTTACAAAAAAGGCTGTTCCGATTCGGATAAAAATAGCTAAATGTTTAAAATCTACCGGTTGCATTTTGGAAGGGGATACTATACCTTTTATCGCACAGCATACTTTTGTAATTAACGGAAAAAAATATGATAGTGGTACAACTATATTAGGAAGAGTAGAAATAATATCTGCATCTGATAAAATGGGTGTACCTGAAAGCCTAAAAATAAGCAATTTCTATATACCAGGAGAAAAAGAAATTGAACTGCATGGTTCAATTTCAAAAAATGGGGCAAATAGATCTATTTGGGTTTATCCTCTTTATCAAGCAGGGAATATTACATTTTATGTTGCGGGGTTTATATTTGTGCCAATTCATGGAGGTAGGGCAAAACTATTAACTTCAGAGTCATTTACCGTGTATTTTGAGTCTTGATAAGTGGGGTGAAAAATACAATTTGTAATAAATTGGCATATACCTCTTTTTTTTTTTTATTTTTAGTTGTATTATGAATAAGTGTAATTTGAACATATATTAAAAAAGATTATGGCTGTATTGGAAAAAGAACTTTTAAAAATGTTAAATAAAGATAGCAGTGATGGTTCTACAGAACCATCGAAATCTTTTATATCTGATGAAGAACTGGCGAGTATTGATAAAGAATATTGTACTTATGGTGATAAAATTCATGCCGATCCTAAGCCTAAAGTGTTTAGAGATTGTAATGGTTCTTTTATGTATGATTCAGAAAATGTTCCTTTTTTGGATTTAGAAATGTGGTTTGCATCTTGTAATTTAGGTTACAAGAATAAAAGAATCAGAGATGCTGTAGTGGATCAAATAGATTCATTGCCTCAAATTTCATCTCATTTTCAATATGATTACAAAGTTTTATTGTCAGAGAAAATTGCAAAAGCGAATATAGAAAGATTTGGAATAAAAGGTCGTGTCCATTTCAATGTTGGCGGATCGCAAGTTATAGAAGATGCATTAAAACTTGTTAAAAATTATACACATAAAAACAGAATGTTTTCGTTTTATGGTGGTTTTCATGGTCGTACATTAGGTGCAAGTTGTTTAACTGCCGGTTATAGATATAGAAAACCATTTGGTCATTTTTCAGAAGAAGCACATTTTGTTCCTTATCCGTATTGTTATAGATGTCCTTACGGAAAAAAATGTGAATCTTGTAATTATTATTGCGTGCAACAGTTAAGACGTGATTTTGAAGATAATTGTTCAGGGTTATATGATTATTCTTCAAAAGATGCATCCTTGGGTGCATTCTTTGTAGAGCCGATACAAGGTTCAGGAGGGTATATTATTCCTCCTAAGGGATATTTTAAAGAATTAAAAAAAGTTTTGGATGATTTTGGAGTTTTATTTGTAGATGATGAAATTCAAATGGGCTTTTATAGAACAGGTAAATTATGGGCTATAGAGCATTATGATGTTAAGCCAGACGTTATTACTTTTGGTAAATCCTTAACAAATGGATTAAATCCGCTTGGCGGAATGTGGGCTAAAGAAGAATTAATCAGCCCTGAAGTATGGACAAACGGCAGAACTCATTCAACTTTCTGCAATAATCCTATCGGAATGAGAGCAGGATATGAGGTTATGTGTACGTTTGAAGAAAGTGATTTTGAAAGCGAAGTTGCAAATAAAGGTAAATATTTTTTAGACGGATTAAAAGATTTAGAAAAACGCCATAAACGTATAGGTAATGTTGACGGACTGGGTTTGGCATTAAGAATTGAATGCGTAACTGAAGATGGTTATACTCCTGATGCGAAATTATTGAATGATATTTTAGCTGAGGGATTAAAGGGTAATTTATCTTATAATGGTAAAAAATGCGGATTAATTCTTAATAAAGGAAGCCACTATAATAATACAATAACTTTAGTCCCTGCTGTTACTATATCTTATAATGAAATAGATATGGCAATAGAATTGCTTGATCAATTATTTACGAGGTTATCGTAGTGCCAAGCGGTATAGACTTTGAGCTTTTTCATGATGAAATTCAAGATAAAAAAGACAAAAAAGCTGTTTTATTGTTTCATGGATTAACAGGAAGTCCGTTTGAGATGAAAAAATATGGCGAATTTCTGTTTAAATCAGGATATGATGTGTTCTGCTATTCTTTTCCGGGGCATGGTGATAGACTTAGCGAAATAGAAAATGTTACTTGGTTTGATTGGTGTAATTTTGCACAAGACAAGTATAAGAAGTTAAGAAATAATTATAATCAGTTTTTTGTATCAGGATTGTGTCTTGGTGCATCAATGGCTGTTTATCTAGCAGAACATAATGATGATATTACCGGCATTGTGGCACTTTCAACAACTCTGTTTTTGGATGGTTTTTGTATTCCTTGGACAATATCATTGCTTCCATTTGCTTTAAGTACAATCATAAGATTTTATTATACTTTTCCTGAAGATGGTTCTTTTGGTGTAAAAAATGAAAGAACAAGAAAATGTTTAACAAAAATAACTGCAAAAGCAGATATTGGAATGGATAATTATCCTCTGAATTGTGTTGATGGGCTTTTAAAATTATCGAAAAATGTTCGAAAAAATCTAAAAAAAGTTAATTGTCCAATTTTATGTATTCATTCAAAATTTGATAATTTAACAAGTACAAAGGGAGCTAAAGTTGTTTTAAACGGTGTTTCTTCCGATATTAAGAAGTATGTAGAGCTTAATAACAGTTATCATATGATTTTATATGATAATGAAAAAGAGTTTGTGATGAATACTGTTAAAGAATTTTTAGATAATATTTTTTCTGTTATGAAGGAAAAAGAGGTTGTATGTATATAATGACAACACTTGCTGTAATTGTAAATATAGTAGCTATAGTTGTTTTATTAATTGGGCTTTTATATACATTTAACCAACCTAAGAGTAAAGCAATTTTTGGATATATTATTGCCGGAAGTATGATTATGTATATTATGCTATTAGCTTTAGTTGCTTTATTTGGATTGGTAATAAATCATAACGTATTTTCATTTATTTTATTTTTATGTATTATTTCACCTTTTATAATAGGTAAACTAGTTAAATATAATACTCTAAAAAAATATACGATTGTTCAAATAATATGTTTTATTGTTAGTTTAGTTACCATGTTGTTAAAATTTTAATAAATGAGTGTACATATACATGCAGGTTGATGCATATAAATAGTTAGTATAATAAATTGATATCAGTTCCAGATTTAGATATTCAAGACAAATTTATAAAAAAATAGAAGTATGCGAAAAACAAATAGAGGAATTACAAAAGAAAATAGATGAAATCCCTGCTAAAAAACAAGCCATTTTAGATAAATATTTAAAATAAATATGTTCTTTTGTAAAACTTTTCTTTCCTTTTCGCTTTTCTGACTTCTTTCATGTATTGTGTTTCGTGATAGACGGAGGGGATTATGGAAGAAGCAGGATACAATATTACAGAAAAAGAATTTAAACAGATTAGCAAATGGGCAAAGAATGTTTATAACATAGCCGTTATTGTTGATTACTGCTCGTTTGTCGGTGTTAAACGGGCACTCTCACTCTTCAGCCCTCTGCCGACAATCCGCTTTGTCGGTAATCAGCCGGAAATTGAAGAGTGCTATAACCTTGCTCCGGTTATTAAAAATTTGAGAAATAATGCGGATTTATTAAATGCAATTTTTATTGAAACCGAGGGAAAGAAAAATTAACCTTTCAATCTCATTTCAAACGTTGTTCAAAAAGTGTTCAACCGGTCGATTAAGGTGGGGTAAATGTAATTTATATATAAAACCTTATTTGAATATATTTAAAACTTTAAAATTGCTTTTGTATTTGCTGTAATTTTTCTAAACCTGAAACAAAATAAATAGTCTGTTCAATATTTTCAGCATTAAGAGTGGTTTTTGTAGCCAAAAATTCCCTAAATTCTTGTTCAAAAGTTTTTTCGTCTTTTTCTATATAAGTTGGGTCTGACAAAATATCAGCCAAAACAAATAATTCATTATCAAATTTAAGTGCATTACTGAGTTGTTTAATAGTCAATGCTTTTGGAAAATTTGCCATTTTACCGTTTTCAAGTTTAGTAATTAGTGCAGCACTAACATTAGACATTTTTTCAACATCCCTAAGGTTTAAATTTAGAGCCTGACGTCTATTCTTTAATGCTATTCCAAATTTAATAAGTTGTTCTTGTTTATCCATTTTTCCCTCTTCCATCACTTTACAATAATTAACAGTAAATGTCAATTACCGTTGACAAATATGTAAAATGTTAGTATTATAATATTTATTAACATTAGTTAAGAAATATAAAGGAGCAAAATATGCAAAAACAAATTCATGTAAATTCTTATGTAAAACAAGACGGGACACAAGTTAGAGAGCATTTTAGAAATATTGATACGGATAACTATGGAGCTCCGCCTATTGTTCCGGAATATCCGGATGGGCCGGTGATTGATAAAAAAGATCATAATCCGCTTGAGGATTTATTCCCAAATATTTTTAATCCGACTATGAATATGGATTCTGGTCCTGTATTACAGGGTGGAGTATCAGTTGATGTCGGTTTCCCGACAGGTGGTGGTATCGGAGATGTTCTTGGAAGCATTGGCGGTGTTTTGGGAACAGTTGTTGCTGTCGGTGTAGAACTTGCACCAATGGCATTGCAAATGTACCAAGCGATGAATAGCGGTAATGGTCAGGCGGTAGAATATTTAAAACCCAAATTTGATACAAAAATTAAACAACTGGATACTCAAGTTGCACAAATGAAAACCAATATTGATAACAATATTACAAAACTTGTGAATGCGAAAAATCAGAGTGAGTATTCAAAAATCTATGAACCATTACAAAAAGATTGGCAAGAATACCAACATGCAAAAAATATTGTAAATAGAATTAAAATTCATGCAAGTAATGACGATTTTCAATCAGTAGCAAATGAATTGGGAAATTTTGTGAGTGAAAGTCCTGCAGGCAAAGCATTAATGACTAATCCTCTAATGCAAAATGTTATAACAAATTTGCAGAAAAATTTTTATAATCCAAACGGGATGACATTAGAAGAAAAAGTTGTTGATAATTTCACAAAAGTTGGTAGTAAAATGATGCCTGTTGCTGGTGCAAATTTACAAAATGCAATGCATGATTTTAGTTATGCTAAAAATAACCTCCACGCACATATTTTGAATTCAAGAGCAGAAATTACAAATCAAGGTTTAAATAAATTGATGGACGATGTAAGGATTCCAAAAGATACCAGAGGTGTAATATATGACAACAACTCAGAACAATCAAAATTGTTATGGCAATCTCTAGAAATTCAGGATTTTGTAAAGAATAATTTGCAAGATTTAATATCTGATAATGCGAAAAAAGTTTATGATATTGAGTTTAAGGCAAATGGCAATTATACAGGACATAAGTTTGATAATTACTTGGGCTTGCAGCATTGCAAATTATATAACCCACAAATAACACCTGATGGCTATTTCAAAGGAATCATTGTCGATTATTATGATTTCGTAAAAAGAATCATAAATAGTTTAGGTTCATATCTAAACAATTGGGGCTATTCAATGCAAGAGAAAGGTTTACTTGAAAACCAATTTAATATATACATCATTTATGAAAAATTATGATAAAATATTTTTATGAACAAAGATAAGATAGTTTTAATAAAATATGTATCTATATTAGTGGTAGAAATGTTTCTACCACTAATTTGGTTTGGAATGTTTTTTCTTGGCTTAGGACTTAGTGAAAGTAATTTAATTATTCCAAATTTTATTGCGATTATTGCGGTTATTATGTTGCTTATTATCCCAATCATATATTTTTTCTTACCAATAATCGCAACGATACTAGCAATAAAACACCATTGGAGTAAGTATTTAGACAATTTTTTCAATCAATTAAAATTGCCTACAATTATATTAGGTATTGTAATAGCAGTAATAATAATATATGAAAAATATCATATAATGATAGATTTTAGTTACAGTCGTTTTTGGGTATTGTTTTATTATGCCATAATTCCACCATATTGCCTGATATATTCCGTAATATTAATACATAACATTTACCAAAAAATTAAAAACAAAACATAAAATAAAAAATCAGGCAGAGCATTCAAAAATCTATGAACCATTACAAAAAGATTGGCAAGAATACCAACATGCAAAAAATATTGTAAATAGAATTAAAATTCATGCAAGTAATGACGATTTTCAATCTATCACAAACGAATTGGGTAATTTTGTAAGGGGAAATTTAAATCAAATAAATCAAGTTACTGATTTTAATTTAACAAATTTTTTAAATAATATAAATAAGGTTACAAATAAGCAATATGTAAATGATGCGACAGAGATTTGGAATGCATCTGTTAACAATTTAAATACAGACTACATTAAAAACAATAGTATAATAGTCAATCATCCCAATAATTTACCTTCAAAATCCTTAACAAAAATAGTACAAAATAAATTACATTCCCAAAATTTGGATATAAATACAAAAGGAGTAATATTTGATGAAAATAGTCCTGTTTCAATAGCAATTGGAAAATCATCAAGTTTTCAAAATTTTATTCGCCAAAATTATTTATTACTAATAAACGGTAATACTGTGAATGGTAGTATCGGTTTTAACCCAATTACAGAATCAAACTTATGGGCAGCTGTTAATAAAATTGACATAGTATATGCATATATCGATGAAAATGGAAACATTATTTCGGTATTATTGGATACTTATGATTTTAACAAGTTTGATAATAGACCGATTGTAATACTTGGAAGAAATGAGCAAAATACAGGTAATTCAATACCATATTATTCAATTATTAATGTTAAAATTCCTCTTGAACAGTGGATAAAATGGTTTACGGATTACAAATTATAGATTTATGTTATAATTGTCACAGTAGAAAGAAATTATTATGGTTCAATAAAATAATAAGCCGTTAATTATTGCTATTATATTAAATATTGCACTATTTTTTAATGTTTTATATTGGTTATTGTTGTTTTTGGTTTTGGTTATCATTTCAATATTAGCAAATTATGATATTATAATAAATTTTCCTGAGGCGGCAATAGTAGGTGTAGGTTTGGCACTAATTTTTTTCAGTAATTAATTGGATATTAAAACCGATTATACTAATTCAAACATATAGACATATAATAAAAAAATATCCTAAACATTATGTTTCATACTGGTTGCAAAATGATATTAAAAATAAAGATACAAAGGAATTTCTAATACCTATTCTGATTGTATTAGAAATAATTTGGTTTACATTTGCATATTTATTTTATAAAACAGGAAATAACGTTCAAAATCCTTTTAAATATGCTTTAATTTTATATGCAGTATTTGGTGGTGGACTTTTATGGTCTTATGTTATATTATTTATTCGTAGCATAAAAGGTAGTGAAAAATAGTATATTTAATCGTCATAAGTTATTCCTAAAATTTTTTCTTCAATTTCTCTTATAACTTCAGGAGATAAACCTTCAGGCTTTGTCATTTCCGGCATGTGTTCATTTTGCTATTTATTTTATTTAAATATTCGACCTCGATATCAATGAATTTTTGTTGAAGTTTTTCAGTTTCTTCAATTGCGTAGGATGTTATTTGGGCTATTTCATTTAATCTTTTTATTTTTTCTCCAAAATGGATTTCGACAGAATCTTTACCTTGCGTTGTAATCCATTCACAAGTTACTTCTTTTAATTCTGAGTCTAAAATTTCAGGCAAAATAGAATTCAACATAATTGCTCTGACATAATCAGGTAAAGGTAATCTTAATGATTTTGCTTTCTTTTCTAAAGGCTTTTTTAAGTCATTTGGAATTCGCATACTGAATTGTTCAGTATTTGAATTCATATTATTTTTTATAAAATTAACTATTTTCTTATACATAAAAATCTCCTATTTACTAAAATATAATAGCAAATTATTAAAACCCTGTCAACATAAAAATAAAAAACATGTTTTTATAAATATTGATTAAATAAATATGCTAAAATATTTATATGGATATTTTAGACAGATTAGCAAATGGGCAGAGAATGTTTATAACATAGCCGTTATTGTTGATTACTGCTTGTTTGTCGGTGTTAAACGGGCACTCTCACTCTTCAGTCCTCTGCCGACAATCCGCTTTGTAGCAAATCAACCGGAGATTGGAGAATGTTACAATCTCGCACCTGTAATTAAAAATTTAAGAGATAACGCAGATTTATTAAATGCATTTTTATTAAAAACGAAAAGTCATAATTTGTCAGTCGAAATTTTGACAAATTTTAAACTAAATTTTTAAAAATTTTCTCTGCTTAAAATTTTACAAGTGGCGAAAAATACGCATATGGCATGTTAAACCGTAGAAAATAAGCTATTTCGCTATGGATAAATGTTATAATAACAAAAAATGGGCCAGGTAGGGTTCGAACCTACGACCAACGGATTATGAGTCCGCTGCGCTAACCACTGCGCCACTAGCCCAAAATTTATTTAATCTATATTTATAAGTTATCATAAAATATTAAAAATGCAAGTTTTTTGTTATTCAGTATTTATTTTATATAAGTTATTATGTCTATTATTTGTTATTTGTATATTTTTAGCATTGTATTAAGTTCCTCAATCATGTCATTTTTGTATGACTGAGGAGAAATTATTTCACATAAATTACAATAACCGATTAATCTTCTTATTAATTTATCTTTATCTTCTCCTCTATTTATTACTATTGCTGTATTTTCTGTTATGTCTCCATATCTTTCATATTTTTTTAGAATATAACGATTCTTTAATCTTCCTTTTATTTTAAATACTACCGTTACAGGAATTATATTTTTTACTGATTTTTGCGGCGTTGTATCTATTTCAACTATTTTTTCCACTTCAATAAATATATTTTGAGCTTTTGTTATGTCTGATACTACAAAATATACATTATTTTCTTTGTATTCAATGCTTATCGGTGTTACTATAAGTCGTTTAATTATGTCTTTATTTTCCTTAAATGATATACAAATTTTTGAATCTGATTTTATTAGCGTTTCAAATTTTTTAATTAATGCTTTTTCTTTTTCGTTGTATATTCTTGGTAATTTTATATTATCTATTTCTAATGAATTAAAATAATCTTCTTGTTCTTCATTTAAATATTTTTTTATAGTTGAAAGCATATTTTGTATATCAGTTTTAATACTGGTTTCTTCTATATATTTTGAATATTCAAAAAGGTATTTTAATGAATAAAGTGTATTTTTAGAAAAATTGATTTTGAATGGAATATTGTCTATATAATATCTGTTTTTGCTGTCTCGTTCAAGAATTATATTCATGGCTCTTAGACTGTTTAAATACTTATAAATTGTTATGGGCGAATATATTTTATTTTCAGAATCAATACTTTCTAAATAATCAATAATATCCTTAACTGTTGCCTTATTATTTGATAAAAATAGCAATAGTTTAAATAGTCTGTATGAAGCAAAGGAGGTTGTACCTTTTTTAGTTTTCATTGTTATACATCCTTATTATATCTGTTATTGTAGTGATTATCTTCTTTCTGAAATCAATTGGCTCCAATACTTCACAATTTCTTCCAAACCCAAATATATTCTGCATCATTATAAAATCATTTTCTGTTTCAGCTTCTATAATGAGGTCGTTTCCTGAAATCTCTACCAATTTCTCATTTTCGGAGAGTGCATAATTTTCTTGGTTCACATTTAAGATTTTGTATTTTGATTTGAATTTTTGAAAAATTTTTTGTTCGGATTTTAACTTGATTTCAAGAATATTCGTAATTTTAGAAACATGGTAAAATGCATTTTTGTTGAAGTCTAAGTCAACACAAAAAAGATAAAGCTTATCATGTCTAAATCCAACTCTTTCTGCCAGTAAGTTATGTTCTTTAATTTGTCCGTTTTGTGATAAATACGAAATTTTTATCTGATTTTTTGATTCGGAATACTTTATTAAGTCTTTTAATATAGTTTTATTTATTCCTGATAATTTTGAAATACCTATAATTTCTTCTTTTATTTCTTCGTCTTTTGTATATAAAACTAAATTTTGAAAAAATTCTTCAAATGCAAATAATTCGCTAAAAGAGATTGTAGTGTATATTTTATTATAAATTTTTTTTAATGCTTTTATTTCAGAAATATTTAATTTAAGTTCAAAAGGATGTTCAAGCAGTGCATACCTATTATTGGATTTTGTAGTGCGTGAAATGGTGCATCCCGCAGATCTCAAAGAGTTTATATCATTTCTTATCGTGTCATCAGAAACTTTTTGTCTGATTAATGGATTATTTTCATATTGATTATTTATTTCCTCTACTGTTTTAGGTGAGTCTAATAATAAAGAAAATAATACAATTACCCTTATGCCTGTCAGGTTTAGTTGTAGTATATCTATACCTTTTTCTGTCTCTTCCATATTTGAATGATAGCATGTGAATTAAATTTTATGCAAATCTATTAACATCCTAAATTTAAATTTTTAAAAATTATTCTGTTATAAGAAATTTTGTTGATTTTATTAATTTTAACGATAAGTTAAATAATTGTATTAAAATATAAATATTAAGGATTTTGTGATAAATAAAAACAATGTTAAAATATAAGAATGAATTATATTTTCTATTTTTTAATATTGCTTTCAATTGTATTTGGAGCAATAACAGGAAAATTAAATGATGTTGTAAATGCAATACTTTCAGGTGCTGAACTAAGTGTTAAAGTGGCGTTTTCATTAATAGGTATAATGACTTTTTGGCTTGGCATTATGAAAATTGCACAAGCTTGCGGCTTGGTTAAAATTTTGGCTAAAATGCTTATCCCTATTACAAAACTGTTGTTTAGCGATATTAAACCAAATAATGAAGCAATAGGAGATATTGCAATGAATTTTACAGCAAATGCTTTAGGTCTTTCAAATGCTGCAACTCCTATTGGTATAAAAGCTATGCAAGAAATGCAGGAAGTTAATAAAGATAAATCTTCAGCATCTGATGCTATGTGTATGTTTTTGGCAATGAATACTGCCGGTTTTCAACTTGTTCCGGCAACAGTCATTGCTGTTCTTGTTTCTGTAGGTTATAAAAATCCAACAGAAATTATTTTGCCAGTGTTAATAGTAACATCTATTGCTTTCATCTCTGCAATTATTGTTGCCTTGATATTTAAAAAATTATGGAGGGCACAATAGTGATTTCTATTTTAAATATTATTTCTATATGGACTTTACCAATTATAATTTTAACTATATTGACTGTAGGATTAATAAAAAAAGTTCCTATTTATGAAGTTTTTACAGAAGGTGCAAAAGACGGTTTTAAAGTAAGTGTAAATATTATACCATATTTGGTTGCTATTATTGTTGCTATTTCAATGCTTCGTGCATCAGGTTTTATTGAATATATTGGGGTTTTATTTAGTAATATTTTTGAATATTTCAAAATCCCTATTGATGTTTTACCTATTATGATAGTTCGTTCTTTATCCGGTTCTGCTGCATTAGGAATTTTTTCAGATATTGCTCATAGTTTAGGCCCTGATGCTTATGCAACAAAACTAGCTGCAATTATGGTTGGAAGTAGTGAAACAACATTTTATGTCCTTGCGGTATATTTTGGTTCTGTTGGTATTAAAAAATTTAGATATGCATTGATTACCGGACTTATTGCTGATATTATAGGTATTCTTGCAGCAATTTTTGTATGTAGACTTTTTGTTTAAAGTTATATTTTTATTTGAATTTTTTATTCATACAACAATAAAATTTTGTTGTCTGATATTAGTTTTATATCAATAATAATTTCTTTGTATTATAAAGATTGCGGTAACAATTTTTGAATATCTGCTTCTTGTTTTGCATCAACCCAGCTTTGTGTGTATCTTTCTTGATTTTTAGAACAGAATACTTTTTTAACAACTACTGCAAAATTTATATCGAAGAAGTTAATTTGAGGTAATCTTTCCACAACATATTCATTTAAACCGCAATTGTGGCAAAAATTGTCAACTGGAACAATTTTTCCGTTTTTAACTATACTTTTATGTTTAACTCCGCAACATGCACATCTGGTTATAAACCATTGATTTTCTATTAGTTCGCCACAATCAGGACAATATTCTAAGTCTAAAGCCGGATCAACTTTTTCATGTTTACATTGGTGTGCATTAAATAAAAAATCAAAAATCATCATATACTCCTTTAATCATTTGCCAACATGATTTGTTTAATAATAATTTTTTAAAAGTCAACATTTTATTTAAAAAAAAATTTTTTTATGATTAAATCAAAGTAAGAATAGGAAAATAGGAGATAAAAGATGGTGGATACTGAAAGAACATTTGTTGCTATTAAACCGGATGCCGTACAAAGAGGTTTAATAGGAAAAATAATAACAAGATTTGAAGAAAAAGGTTTTAAAATTATTGCTATGAAAATGCTTGAAGTAACTCAAGAGCAAGCTGCTAAGCATTATGAAGAACATTACGGAAAACCTTTTTATGCAGGATTAGTAAAATTTATAACTTCAGCACCTATTGTTGCAATGGTAGTAGAAGGTATAAATGCTGTAGCAGAAGTAAGACATATTTTGGGTGTTACAAATCCGGCTAATGCTGATGTCGGCTCGATAAGGGCAGATTTTTCACCAATTATGGCATGTAATTGTGTTCATGCTTCAGATTCTGTTGCATCTGCTGAAAGAGAATCAAAAATCTATTTTGATGTTGAAAAAGAATTATGTACTAACTGGAAGACAATGATGGAAATTGTTTTAGATGGACAAAAATAGAGAAAAAGATTATTTTAGTTACACATTAGTACATGTCGATTCAAAGACGGGTGCAAGAGCAGGTGTATTAAAAACTCCTCATGGTGAAATAAAAACTCCTATATTTATGCCTGTAGGTACGAATTCTTCTGTAAAGATGCTTACAAATCACCACTTGTATGAAACTCAAGCACAAATTATTTTGGCAAATTCCTATCATTTGTATCTTAGAGCAGGAACTAAACGTATAAAGGAATTTGGAGGAATTCATGGCTGGATGAATTGGAATAAACCTGTTTTAACTGATTCCGGAGGTTTTCAAGTTTTTTCTCTTGCTGATTTAAGAAAAATAACAGAAGATGGGGTTCATTTTAGAGATCCAAAAGATGGAAAAGAACATTTTATATCTCCTGAAATTTCAATGGAAATACAGCAAGATATTGGTGCTGATATAATAATGGCCTTTGATGAATGTTCACCATATCCTTGTAGTTATGAGCAAGCCAAAAATGCTATGGAGCGAACACACCGTTGGCTTGAAAGATGTTATCACTCAAAGACAAATCCGAAACAAGCCTTGTTCCCAATTGTACAGGGTGCATTTTTTGATGATTTGAGAAAAGAAAGTGCAAAAGTTGTATCAACGTTTGATTCTGTAGGATATGCAATCGGTGGGTTGAGTGTAGGTGAATCAAAAGAGATTATGAATCATTTTGTTGAATATACTGCACCATTGTTACCTGATAATAAGCCCAGATATTTGATGGGTGTTGGAACGCCTGAAGATTTGCTTGATGGAATTAAAAGAGGTATAGATATGTTTGACTGTGTCCTTCCAACGAGAAATGCAAGACATGGTTCATTCTTTACTTATTCCGGTAAGAAAAATATCAAGAATGCTCAATTTGCTGATGATAAAATTGCTCTGGAAGATAAATGCCGATGTTATGCTTGTCAAAATCACTCCAAGGCATATATAAGACATCTGTACAGATGTGGTGAAGCAACGGCACAAACTTTGCTTTCTATTCATAATTTATATTTTCTGATAGATTTTTCACAGCAAGCAAGAGAAGCTATTTTAGAAGACAGATTTGAAGAGTTTTATAACGAACATTATAAAAATTTTGCAAAGAAAAAATAAAACAAAAAAGGAACGTTTTAGCGTTCCTTTTTTCTCTCTTAAAATGTTTTAGTTAATGTTTATCTATCCTATTAAAGACTTTTTTTCTTGTTCATGTAATTGTTTTGAAGCTGTATTAGCAAGTGTACCGTTTATAACTCCGGTTGCAACACCAAGTCCAACACCAGTTGCAATAACAGTTGTCAATGGACTTTTCTTTGTTACTTTAGCTAAAATATTGCTTGCTGCAACGACAAGACCGGCAGATGCAAGACCTGCAACAGCACCTAATGGTAATACCTTCTTTAATGAAGGTTTATCAACGTATACTTTTTCAAATTTATCAGCCTTCGGTTCTTCATTACAACAGCATGAACAATTTTGATGTATTTGATGTTGTGCCTTATGACATGAACATCCTTCTTCACAGCAGTGATTATTATATATTTTTGGTCCTATTTTAAACATATATTTTCCCTTAGTCTACGATTACATAAAAATCGTGATAAAATTTTTTGCTAGTAATGTTAAAAAATATTTACAAAGTTTTTTGAGTTTTATTCAAGTTAAATTTTCTGCTGTTATGTTTCTTTATGCTATAATATTCTTTGTTGATAATATTTAGTATAAAAATTTTAGGATAATTTTATGAGAAATACATTTGAACAAAAAGTTTCATACTGTGATACTGATGCCTATGGCGTTGTTTGGCATGGCTCATACTTACGCTGGCTTGAAATCGGAAGGATGTATTTTTGTGATGATATGGGGCTTGATTTAGTTAAATGTCAAGAAAACGACATTATTTTACCTTTAACAAGTATAAGTGTTAAATATAAATCTCCTGCTAAATTAGGTGATACAATGGTTATTGAAACTTCATTTTCAACTTATTCTAAAATAAAAATGACTTTTGAACAGCGTATTTACAATAAAAAAACAGGAAGTACTTACATTGAAGCTATTGTAGAAGTTGTGCCGGTTTCAAACAGTGGAAAATTATATAGAAAAATGCCTGAAATTTTAAAGGTTGCCTGTGAAAAATATGCGGAGGAAGAATGCGTTTAAATCGATATATTGCACAAGCAAATATTTGTTCTCGAAGAAAAGCTGATGAATTTATTCAAAACGGGCAAGTAAAAGTTAATGGAAAAGTTATTACTGATATGAGTTTTCAAGTTCGTGTAAAGGATAAAGTTTATATTGATGACCATTTAATTCATCCGATGAATTTGCAATACTATAAGTTTAATAAACCTGCAGGATATATAACAACCATGGATGATGAAAAAGGCAGAAAGACTATTTATGATATTTTACCCAAAGAATTACATCATCTAAAACCTGTAGGAAGACTTGATAAGGATTCAACAGGGCTTTTAATTTTAACTAATGATGGTAGTATGATAAATGCACTTACTCATCCGTCATTAAAAGTTCCAAAAGTTTATCAAGTAACTGTTAAAGGTAAAGTTTCGGATATTGCATTTGAAAAACTTGCCCAAGGTATTGAAATTGAAGAAGGTAAAATTGCATATGCTGATATAATTGTTCTTGAGAAAACAAATAAAAGTACTTTTATGCAAATTACTCTTATGCAGGGTATGAATAGACAAATAAGAAAAATGTTTGAAAAAGTAGGTTATGAAGTAGAAATTTTAAAACGTATTCAGCATGCAACGATAAAACTTGATGGTTTAAAAAGGGGTGAGGTAAAAGTTTTAAAACCAAAAGCTATAAGAGAATTGCAAGAATTTTTGAAAGGAAGAGCTAATGCTTAAAGTCGCAATTACAGGTAATATAGCATCAGGTAAGACTTTTGTAGAAACTGTTCTTTCTTCAAAAGGTTATCCTGTATATGATACTGATTCTATGGCTCATACAATCCTTGCTACGTCAGTTAAAGTTAGAGAAGTGTTTAAAGATTATGATATTACTAATCATAGAGGAGAAATTTCAAGAGAAAAATTAGGTAATCTTGTTTTTGCAAAACCTGATTTAAAAAAAGTTTTAGAAGATATTATTCATCCGGAAGTAAGAAAAGAAATAAATAAAATTTTTAATTTTTGCGGAACTTCCGATATAATCTTTATTTCCGTACCACTTCTTTTTGAAGCGAATTTTGAAGATATGTTTGATAAATCAATTCTTGTTTATGCCAATGATGATATAAGACTTCAAAGGTTAATGATAAGAAATGATTTAACGGAAGAACAAGCACAATTAAGAATAGACAGTCAAATGCCTCAAGATGAAAAAGCTTCAAAAGTAGACTATATTATACATAATAATTCTTCAGTAAAAGATTTCGAAAAGGAAATTTATACTGTTTTATCAGATTTAGAAAATAATAAAGATAAGTAACAATTAGGGTTGAAGTCGTATAAAACATGTGTCATAATGTAAATAGCTTTACATAGATGATTATTTTGTTCCTACATTTTTAATTATCGGGAGACAAAGCTCTAATGACGGTGAAGTATACCCGCCGATTAATAATCGCCAGCGGGAAACGGATTAGTCAAGGCGGTCACCCACCTGCGAGTTTACGCAGGCAACAAAATCTCATTTGTGTAAAGTTTCTTTTTTTGCGTTAAAATTCTCTTATGAATATTAACGATGAATTAAATATAAAAGTTGAAAAACTCTCTTCTGAAGGAAAAGGTATTGCAAGATATAATGGTTTTGTAATCTTTATTGAAAATTCGTGTCCGGAAGATGATTTAAAAGTAAAAATTACACATTTAACAAAATCTTTTGCTGAAGCAGAAATTGTTGACATAATAGAACCTTCGCCACATAGAATAAAACCTATGTGTCCTATGCAAAAAATTTGTGGTTCATGTCAAATACAGTTTATTGATTACGATTATCAAATTGAACTAAAAAAACAAATTGTAGAAGATACAAAAAAAAGTATAATTCCTAATTATAAATTAGAAATAAAAACACCAATTAAAAGCCCTGAAATTCGAGAATTTAGACATAAAGTTCAAGTTCCGGTCAGAGAGACAAAAGTATCAAAAAGACTTCTTGCAGGATATTTTAAACCCAAAAGCCATGAATTAATAAATATAAAATATTGTCCTATTCAAACGGAAACTTCTGATAAAATTATTGATTTTATCAGAAATGAAGCTAAAAATTACAATATAAAAGGATATGATGAAGACAGACACACAGGAGAATTAAAACATATTGTAATTCGTTCATCTACGTTGAATCAATATTTAGTTACTTTAGTTATTAATTCTAAAGTTTATGGTGAAAAATATAAAAAATTTGCACATGCATTAATTGAAAAATTTGATAATGTGAAAGGTGTTTGTGTAAATATTAATCCTAGAAAAACAAATGTTATTTTGAGTGAAAAAACAATTTGTCTTGAGGGTGTTGAATATATTGAAGAAAGAATTTTAGATAAAATCTTTAAAATAGGTACAAACACATTTTTTCAGGTAAATCCAAGAAGTGCGGAAAATATATTCAAATATGTTAAAGATTATATAAAAGAAAATTTTACTTCTCCTCTCATTTTAGATGCGTATGCAGGAGTTGGAGCATTTGGAATAATTTTAAGCGATATATCAAAAAAAGTTGTAAGTATTGAAGAAAATAAATCTTCTGTTGATTTAGGTAAAAAACTTTTGAAGATAAATAACATTAATAATATGGAAATGCACTGTGAAGATGCTGAAAAATTTTTTAAAAAAGAAAAAAGACAATTTAATGTAACGGTTCTTGATCCTCCAAGACGAGGATGTACAGAAAAAAGTCTTGAAAATGCTTTGAAGCTTACAACAGATAAAATAATTTATGTAAGTTGTAATCCTGCAACTTTGTTTAGAGATTTAAAATATTTGATAAAAAAAGGTGCAAAAGTTGAAAGTGTCCAACCTTTTGATATGTTTGTGCATTCATATCATATAGAAAATGTTGCGATAATTGATGTAACAGATGTAAAAATTTAAAATTAAAACTGGACAAAGATTATTGTTTTTAATACGATTAAGAAAAATAAGATAAAAAGGAGAAATTTTATGCAAGTTATATTAAAAAAAGAAGTTCAAAATTTAGGTGAACAAGGCGATTTAGTAACTGTAAAAGATGGCTATGCAAGAAACTATTTATTACCTCAAAACTATGCAGAAATTGCAACAGAAGGTGCATTAAAAAATAGAGAACAAAACTTGGCAAGATTACAAGCTAAACAAGAAAAATTACATAAAGAAGCAGAAGAAAAAGCAGCTAAAATTCAAGAATTTGGTAAAATTGAATTATCTGCTAAAGCCGGTGAATCAGGTAAATTATTTGGTACTATTACAACTAAGAAATTATGTGAAGAGTTATTAAATAAAGCCGGTATAGAAGTTGATAGAAAATCAGTTTCTTTAAATGCTCCTATTAACAAAATAGGTGAATATACTATGTTAATTAAGTTAACATCAAAAGTTAAAACTGAATTAGCAGTTGTTGTAACAGCATCAGAAGTTGTAAAAGAAGAAATAGAAGAAACAGAAGTTGAAGAAACTCAAGAATAATGACTGATAAAAAACTTTTATCATTATTATGTATGGCAATTGGTTCATTGCCTCATCAGGATATTGATGAGGCAATGTCGTTAGTTGAGGAAAATTTTAAAGATATTCCATTCTGGCCCCAACTTTCCAAAATGAATAAAAACGAAAATATGGTAGTTCAATTTTTGGAAAATATGCCTGCATGTGATTATGATGAAAATAATGATAAAATGTTTTTGAATACCGAAAAAGTATCTTATATTCAGGAATTGGAACAATTATTTATTGATTGGGAAGATATAATTGTTAAAAATGATGTGAAAGTACTTAATAAATATGCAATAAGCAAAAATTATTCAAGTACATTTTCTACTTTTTTGAATATTGTTGAGCGAATAAAACCAAAATTTGCAAAAGGTCAAATTGTAGGGCCTTTTACTCTATCTACGACTTTAACTGATAAATCAGGAAGAAGCGTTTATTATGATGTAACTTTAAGAGAAGTAATAACAAGGGTTTTGTCATTGAAAGCATTATGGCAAATAAAAGAAATTAAAAGAGTTTCTCCAAATACAATTCCAATTATTTTTCTTGATGAACCTTCGTTATCGCAGTTGAGAACTTCTGCTTATGTAACAATTTCTCCTGATGAGCCTGTAGAACAAATTAAAACGGTTTTGGATTTGATTAAAGCTAATGGTGGTATTTCGGCTATTCACTGCTGTGGAAGATGTGATTGGGCTAATTTGATAAAAACAGGTTGTGATATTATAAATTTTGATGCATATAATCATTCGGAACATTTTTTACTGTTTTCAAATTTTATTGCAGAATTTTTGAAAAATGGCGGAAAAATAGCATGGGGATTAGTTCCAACCCTTAATGAAGAGTCTTTGAAAACGATTACTGTTCAAACTTTAAAAAATAAATTTTATGATTTAATAGAGAAACTTTCTTTAACAGGTTTGGATAAAGATTTTATAAAAGAAAATTCTTTAATAACTCCTTCATGCGGTGCTGCTTCTTTACCTGCATATCTTGCTGATAAGGCTATGAAAATGACTAAAATGCTTGTTTCATCAATTAGTGTTAATAATTAGTATTTTTCTGTAAAATATTATAAAATAAAAATTGTATTTTGAATTTTATATAAAAATGAGATAAATGTATATTTTAAAGCTTGATATATGTTATGTAAATTTTATTAGTTATTAGGTAATAAATTGCAATTTATACAAAAAATTAATTAGTAATAAAGGAAGGTTATTTTGACAGTAAAGTTAGCAATTACAGGTAAAAGCGGCAGTGGTAAAACCACAATTACAAAATCTTTTTTGAGAATATTCCAAGAATATTTTCCGGATAAATCTATTCTGCTTTTTGATAATGATTTATCAGGTGAGCTTGGCCACAGTTTTGGAAAAGATATTAGAAACACTATTTATGGTATTCGTTCAGGTAAACATGAATATAAAACAGGTATTCCTGATGATATGAGTAAACAGGAATATGTCGAATGGGCTATGGAAGATATTATCGTTAATCTTGATGAAAATGTTGATATCATTGTGTCATGGCTTGTTGCGTCAAAAGATTGCAGATGTCCTATAACAGATCAAATAAATTCTGCAGTTATGAAGGTTATTGATAGATATGATATAGTTATTTTCGACTGCGAATTTGATTTAAAATATTTGAGCCAGCTTGTTGATACTGAATTTGATACTACAATTATTGTTGCTAATCCTACAGATGAGTCTGCACATTTAGCAAAACGTATCGAAGAATTCTCTTCTAAGTATGCTGCAGGTGGGCAATTAGGGGTTGTGTTAAATAAAGTTGGTACGAGAGAAGTAACTACTTGCTATGAGCTTCTTAGACGATATGAGTTAGAAGTTTTGGGTGTTGTTCCTTTTGATTCTCATTTGTTAAAAAATTCTATTGATAGAGAATCAAAGCCAATACAAGACGCTATTAAGCAATTCTATTATAGATTAAATCTTCCCCAAACAATGGATAGCTAATAATATTCGTTGTATAATTAAATAAAAAGGTACTTTTGTTATGCAAATATTAGATGGGAAAGCTTTAGGTAAAGAAATACAAGAAGAAGTCAGATTAGAAGTTGAAAAACTTTCTAAAAAACCTCATCTTGTTGTTATTCTTGTGGGTGAAAATCCGGCAAGTAAAATATATGTTAATACCAAAAATAAAATTTGTGAAAAATTAGGTATTAAATCTACAGTGATAAATTTACCTGAATCTATATCAGAATCAGAATTAAAAAATAAAATAAAAGACTTAAATAATGATAACAATGTTACTGCTATATTGGTTCAGCTGCCTCTGCCTGCACATATAAATGAAAATGAATGTATAAAAGAAATTTCTCCTCTAAAAGATGTGGATGGTTTTACTCCTGAAAATTTAGGTGCAATTATTTCTGGAAAAATTCCTTTTGCATATCCTTGTACTCCATATGGTATTATTACTCTTTTGAAAAGAAATAATATTCAAATATCAGGGAGTCATGTTGTAGTTATAGGACGTTCAAATATCGTAGGTAAACCTTTGTCATTAATGCTTTTAAAAGAAAATGCTACTGTTACAATGTGCCATTCTAAAACAAAAAATTTAGCTGAGATAGCTAAAACAGCTGATATATTGATTTCTGCAACAGGGAAACGAATTGTAAATGCAGACATGGTAAAAAGTGGTGCGGTTGTTATTGATGTAGGGATTATTAGAAATTCGGAAGGTAAAATAGAGGGTGATGTTGATTTTGAAAATGTCAAAGATATTGCTTCTTATATAACTCCTGTTCCGGGTGGAGTTGGTCCTATGACGATTGCTTCATTAATGAAAAATACTCTTAATTTGTTTGTTCAACAAAATAAATAAACTTTATTATTACTTGCATTTATAGGGCTTTTATTATATAAATAAATTATTATGGGACAGTTAGAAGAACAAAGTATTGTATCACTAGAATTTAATAAAATAAAAAATGTATTATCAAATTTTGCCAGATTACATCAAAGTCAGCAGTTATGTTTTGATTTAAAAGTTGAAAATAATGTTGATGTAATTAGAAAAAACTTGCGATATACACGAGAAGCAAAAGCGTTATTGGATAATGCTCTTGATATTCCTGTTGAATTTGTTGCTCCTATTTCAGATTTTTCTGCGGATAAGCTAAATTCTTACTTAAAAGAAATTGAACTTATTGAAGTCGCAAAATCTTTAAAAACTGCAAGATTAATTAAAAATTTTATTAAAGAACATGCTGATAATACATCTCTAAAGGTTTTATCTGATAATATTATTACAGATAAAGAATTAGAAGATGAAATATTCTCTGTTATAGATGTTGATAATAATGTTGTTCCTTCTGCCTCTACAATTTTAGAAAAATTGAATGAGTCTTTAAAAGCTTATGAAAGTGAAATTAAGACTAAAATAGGTGAATTATTATCAAACTCGCAATTTACCGTTCATTTGCAAGAACAAATATATACCTTACGAGATAATAGAGTAGTATTTCCTGTTATGGCAAGTTCAAAACGAAAAGTTGCAGGGATTACTCATGATTATTCTGCTACAAGTAAAACTGCTTATATTGAGCCTTCTTCATTAATTCCATTAAATAATAAAATTAGAGAATGTAAATCAAAAATAAATGAAGAAATAATAAGAATTTTGAAAAATTTAACTAAAAAAGTTAAATCTAATTTCAACGCTTTAGAAAATAATGAAAAGTTATTAGCAGAAATAGATTTTCATTTTGCAAAAGCTCGTTATGCAATTAAAGTTAAAGCGGTTGAACCTGTTTTGGCAGATTCTCCAATTGTAAAATTGACGGAAATGATTCATCCTTTGTTAATTGGAAGTGCTAAAGAAATTGTATCAAATGATTTTGAAATAGGTAATGGCTATAATACTTTAATAATAACCGGTAGTAATACTGGTGGTAAAACTGTTATTTTAAAGACAGTTGGTCTATTAACACTGATGACAAAGGCAGGCTTATTTGTTACATGTGCTGATGCGGTGATTTATCCTTATGAAAAAGTCTTTGCTGATATTGGTGATTCTCAAAATATTTTACAAAGTTTATCAACTTTTTCAGGTCATTTGAAAAAAATTATTGGAATGTTGGAATCAAGCAACGAAAAAACTTTGTGTTTAATAGATGAAATTTGTGCCGGTACTGATCCTCAAGAAGGTGCAATTTTGGCTGAAACTTTATTAACACATATGAGTGAAAAAAATGTAACAACAATTGTTACTACTCACTTTGGAGAATTGAAAACTCTTGAATATGAAAAAGATTTATTTAAGAATGCTTGTGTTGAATTTGATAATGAAACTTTGAAACCTACTTATAAATTAATAATAGGTTGTCCAGGTGTTAGTAATACTTTATTAATTGCTGAAAATTTAGGTGTTGATGTTGAAATTATAAAGCAGTCTAAAAGTATTTTAGAGTCTCGCAGAAGTCGTTCTGTTATTATTATAGAAAAATTAGCTGAAACCCAACAACGATTAGATAGAAATTTAAGAGAAGTTGAACTTATTAAAAAAGATTCTGCTATCTTAAAAGAAGAGTATGAAATAAAGGTAAGCGAACTTAATCGTAATAAAAAACGTACTATTAAAGATGTTGAACGTAAGTTCTATACTGAATTAGCAACGGTTAAAAATGAATTAAGAGTTATTCTTGATGATGTAAAACATAATAGAAATGAAGGCTCTATTCGTAAATCATTTACAAAACTTTCTCAAATCGAAAATGGTTTTAAATCTCAAGTATCGGCTGCTGATGTTAATGAAAACTATGACATGTTAGATTTTAGTAAGCTTAAGATTGGTGATACGGTTATGATAAAAGACATTAATCAGCCTGTTATTATCACAAGTTTGCCGGATAAAAATGATAATGTTGAAGTTTTAATGGGTGAAATTAAAACGAAAGTTAAAGGTTCAAGACTTACAAGATTGGATAAAGTTTTGGCTAAAAAACCAAAGTTAAAAATGCAAGTTGTCAATTCTTTTGAATATAATTACAGAGGTATGTCTAATACGTTAGATATAAGAGGTTATCGAGTTCAAGATGCATTAGAATTATTGGAAGAATTTTTAGATAAAGCAAGTTTAAATAATATGACTCCTGTATATATTATTCATGGACATGGTTCAGGAGTGCTAAAAGCTTCTGTAAGAGATTATATAAGTTCATCTCCATATGTATCAAAGTATCGTCCCGGAGAATCTGTTGAGGGCGGAGATGGCGTTAGTGTTGTTGATTTAGTTTAAAAAATAGGGTTTGAAATATTTAATTAGTATAATTATGCTGAAATAGAAGTTGTTTTAAGGCTTTTGGGCATAGACCTATTATGTTTTCATAGCTTCCTTCAATTTGTTTTATAAATTCTTTTGGTAATTCTTGTATGCCGTATGAACCTGCTTTATCGTACGGTTTAAAGTTGTTTATATAATTAACAATCATTTCTTCGGTCAATTTGTTAAATTCTACGTAACTTGTTGTTGATTTTATTTTAAAATTTTTTGTTTTAGAGTTGATTACACAAATGGAAGTAACTACACAATGTTTTTTCTCAGATAGCATTTTAAGCATATTTTTTGCATCTTCAAAATTTTTTGGTTTACCTAAAACTTTATTATTTAACACAACTACTGTATCTGCACCGATTACGAGATATTCATCTTCTGTTAAAATATCGCATACAGCTTTTGCTTTTCCATATGCTAGTTGTTCTATTGATTTGTAGTTAAAATGCTCATGGTCAAATTGTTCTATAAATGGGGATTTTATAATTTCAATATTTAATCCTATAGCTTGTAATATTTGTTTGCGTCTTGGAGAGCCTGATGCAAGAATTATTTTAGTCATATTTAAAAATCCTTTGAAGTTATAGGCAGTTTTATATTTGAGCAGAAAGCATTTTCTGTAAGCCTTATTCCTAAGCATGCTTGTCTGCGTTTAAATTCGTTGTGATAGAATTTTCTAATTAAATTATCTACCATATTCTTATCATATTTCGTATAAATATCTTCAATAGATAATTCTTGTTCAAAATACATTTCAATAATGTCATCCAGTGTATCGTAGTCCGGTAATGTATCTTGATCTTTCTGATTTGGTCTTAATTCTGCTGAAGGGGCTTTATCTATGATAGATTGAGGAATAATTTCTCCATTTCTGTTTATCCAATTTGAAAGTTTATAGACATTGGTTTTTGTCAAATCTGCAATTAAATTTAGGCCTCCGCACATATCACCATATAGAGTTCCATATCCTGTTGCTATTTCTGATTTATTTCCTGTTGAAAGAAGCAGGTAGCCATTTCTATTAGATTTAAACATTAAAATTAATCCTCTTAAACGAGATTGTAAATTTTCTTCCGCTAAATCGCATTTACTTTCTTTTTCAATATTTGTTATAAAGCAATTGAATAATGAAGTAATAGAAATTTCTTCTGTTGAAATACCGGTATTTTCTACAAGTTTTAAAGAATCTTCAATACTGCCTTTAGAAGAGTACATAGAAGGCAGCATAACTGTGTGTACATTTTCTGCACCAATTGAGTCCTTTGCTAAAACAGCCGTTAACGCAGAATCTATTCCTCCTGAAAGTCCCAGAATTACTTTTTTAAATCCGCAGTTTTCCATATATTCTTTTAGTGAATATTTTAAAACTTTATAGATTTGTTCTTCGACTTGTTCAAAATTTTCATCAATTGGTTTCTCAAAATTTATTTCGCATATAGATTCTTCACATATTGGCAGTTTCATAACAAGTTCATTATTCTTATTTTTAGCAAAACTTTGTCCTGCATAAATATTTTCATCTGCCATCATTACAGAATTTATTAGTATAAAATTAGAATGAGTTGTTATATTTTCTATTAAAGCTTCCGTACCGTTCATTGTATAGTAATTATTTTTTACAAGAATGTATAAATCGCATTTTATATTTTCTAAGTATTTTTCACTTACATAAATTTTTTTATTTTCGTACTGAAAATATTCATTTTTTACATCATAAATTTTACCATCTTGTACGAGTATTGTTCCAAAGAGGAATGTTTTATTTGGATATAACTGAGCTATTTTTTCGTAGTAGTCAAAGGATTTTTTTGAGAATTTTAAAGATGGAAACACTGACAATCCTTCATAATCTAAGTATTTATCCAAAACTTGTTCATTTTTATTAAAATCTGCATATTTAAGTTTTAATTGAAAAACCTTAATATTCATTGCTTAGTCCTCCAATTTAATATAATTAGCATTATCCCATCTTAAATCCAAATATTTTATTTTTTTATCAAGATTAACAATTTGAGGCAAAATAGATGGTAAGCGTTTTAATCTGTTAAAAATAGTTTCATCAACTTCACCCAATCTTATATTAACTTCAGGAAGTTGAATATATACATCAGTTGGGTTTCTAAAATCAATATATTCTATTTGTGATTTAGTATAAGCTTCTGTAGTTTTTGCTATTTTTTCAATGAGAGAGATTTTATCAGGAGTCCAATGTCTGTAATCATCACCTCTAATACCATAAGAAAGTACTCGTATTGTTTTGTATTGAGGGTCAAGTGGCAGATAATCTTTACCTATTAATTTTCCGCCTTTAGCAAAAAAAGCTACAGGTTCTACATCCGGTGCCGGTGATATAGTAATTATCGGTTTTCTTTCTTTTATTATTACTAATAATCTGGCAGGCATCCAAAATCTTCTTATATATACATCTTCTACAGGTTCTAAAAGCATAATATCTTTCTTTAGAATATCCGTATTATATAAATATATCGGTATTCTTGGAATAGGATGCTGTCTTAAAGCTCTTAAAATATTTACTGACGGAACTATATTATTATTAACTATTTCCAATGAACCGTTCTTCACACTATTAAATGCATTAGGACTCATATACCAGTATTTTAGTTTTAGTGAAAAATACAACCCAAATATTAGGCCTACAACCATTAAAAATCTAAGAAGTTTTCTGAGTCTTTTCAGCCAAGTAAATGATTTCCGAGAATGTCGCTCTTTTTGTTTTTGCAGCATTCTTTGTTTTATATATTCTTCACTATATACTAATTCTTCATTTTCATCAGACATAACTATTTATTGAGTCCGCAACTATTCAATATTAACAAAACTAGTGTATCATAATCGATACCAATTGCCAATGCTTGAGCAGGCAAATCACTGGTGTCTGTCATTCCGGGACTTGTGTTTATTTCTAAAAAGTGAGGAGTTTCTCCGTCTACCATAAAATCAACTCTTGATACTCCGCTGCAGCCTGCTGTTATATGTGCTTTTACTGCTAAATCTTTGATTATATTGGTTGTTTTCTCGCTTAATTTTGCCGGAAGAATAAATTCTGATAAGCCTTTTGTATATTTTGCATCAAAATCATACCATTCAGTTTTTGTCATTATTTGCAAAATTTCTGTAGCAAAAGTTTTTCCTTCATTTTCCAGAACTCCAACAGTAACAAAAAATCCGTTTACAAATTCTTCTACAAGTACATCATCATTATATTTTAGAGCTTGATTGTATGCATTTTCAAGTTCATCTTTTGTATTAACTTTTGTCATGCCAAAACTTGACCCTTCACATACAGGTTTTGTTATTAATGGATATTTTAAATCTTTTGTTTTATTTTTAATATCTTCTCCTTTTTTTACAAAAACAGATTTTATAAGAGGTATTTCAGGGCAAGTCGCTAATATACGTTTTGTATATTCTTTATTCATACAAATAGAAGATGCCATTACTCCGCAGCCGGTGTATGGAATTTTCAATATTTCCAATAAACCTTGAATACATCCATCTTCACCGTATTTACCGTGAAGTGCTATATATGCGTATTCAATATTTTTATTTTTTAATATTTCAGCAATATTTTCATCGACAACTATTAGTTCAGCATTGTTATAACCTAATCTTTTTAGTGCTTTGTAGCAGTTTTTGCCTGATCTCATAGAAACTTCCGCTTCTGATGACATTCCTCCGCATAATACAGCTATTTTTGCATTTTTACTTATTTTTGAAACAATATTTTGCATATATCCCTCTCTTTTTTTGTTTGTTCTCCAAAATATTTCACTTCCGGTCTCAATTCTATTCCGAATTTATCTTTAACTTCATTGTACATTATAAACATTAATTCAAGAACATCTGTTGAAGTTGCATTATTATAATTGATTATAAAGTTAGCATGTTTTTCAAAAACTTTTGCTCCTCCAATATGAAAAGATTTTGCACCTATTTCGTCCAATAATTTTCCGGCAGAATTATTTTCAGGATTTCTAAAAATGCTTCCTACATTTGGTAAATTTTGTGGTTGATGTAGTTTTCTGAATTCTCTATTTTCGTTTATGCGTTTTTTTATTTCTTCAGTATTTCCATCTTTAAGCTCAAATTCTGCTTCTAATAAAATATAAGGTTTTTCTTGTAAAATTGAATATCTATAATTAAAATTTAAATCTTCCTTGTATAGTTCAACTATTTCTTTTTTTTCCAAATCAAAAATTTTTACTTTCAATAAAGCATCTGAAATAGATTGTTTATGTGCTGATGCATTCATAAAAATGTTTCCGCCAATAGTTCCAGGAAACCCTGACATAAATTCAAAGCCGGTCAAAGATTTTTCCATACATGCTCTTGATAAAACGGCACCTTTTACTCCTGCTGAAGCATTAACTTTATTTTTGTGTATTTCAAATTTATCAAATTTAGTTGTGCATATTAAATCATTATTTACTCCTTTTGATGAAAATAGAACATTTGAAAATCCGCCAAATATATATGGTTTGTTTATGTTTGATAGTAAATAAATAAATTCTTCCGTATTTTTAGGAAAATATAAATTTTTAACTTTTCCACCAATTTTAAAGTAAGAAAAATCTTTTAATTCGATATTGTGTAAAACTTCTATATCCACAATTAATCCTTATTACTTAATTTGAGTAGTTCTGAACCTAATTGTGTAACGGAACCGGCTCCAATACTTATAACAACATCATTATTTGATAATATTGGATATATATACTCTGCAACTTCTTGCATAGAACCTTTGATATATTTAGCATTTACATTTGATTTTTGACAATCTTTTGCTAAATTTTCAGAATTTATCCCATCTATCGGAGATTCTGATGCTGCAAAAACATCTGTTATTATGATATTTTCAACAGGTTTTAAAGCATCAATAAATTCATTCCAAAAGTTTTGTAATCTTGTATATCTATGAGGTTGAAAAACAGCAATTATATTTTTGTCTTTAAAGGCACTTAAAGAAGATAATAGAGCTTTAACTTCCGTTGGATGATGTGCATAATCATCATAAAGTAGAGCACCTTTTACTTCTCCAATTAATTGAAATCTGCGTTTCATTCCTGTAAAAGTAGAAAAAGCATTTTTTAATATTTCAATATCAAAACCTGATTCTATTAATGCGGATGCTACTGCAAGAGTGTTGTAAACATTATGAATGCCTATTAATTTTGTTGAAAGATGTGTTATAAAACTTTTTTTATAGAATAAATCAAATTCTATAAAACCTGAACCTAAGACAATATTTTTTGCCATATAATCAGCATCTTTATCAATGCCGTAAGTTATAAATTTTTTGCCGATTAATCTTAAATTATGTTCGCAATCTGTATTTATAATAACTTTTGCTTCAGGTTTAAGTTTTGATATAAAATTATTAAAAACTTCTACAATGGAATCTACACCATTTGTGTAATAATCAACATGATCTTCATCAAGATTATTTATAACACAAATATCGGGTAAATATTTTTGAATAGTTCCATCACTTTCGTCGAGTTCTGCAACGAAAACCTGATTACTGTTAAATTTACTGTTAGTATTAAATTCTGGAAGAATTCCGCCTACAACATAAGATGGGCAGTATGCAGATTTCTCTAAGACATAACTTGCAAGACCACTTGTAGTAGTTTTACCATGACAACCTGCAAAACCTATAAAACATTCTGATTTTTCAGAAATTTCTTTTAATAAATCGGAACGATGATATATTTTCATTCCCAGTTTTTTTGCTTTTTGTAATTCAGGGTTATTATCTTTAATTGCAGAGCTTACAACAACAATAGAATTATCAGGTAAATTTTTTTCATCATGTCCGATATGAACTTTTGCTCCGAGTTTTTCCAGTTCTAATATATATTTGCTTGCTGATACATCAGAGCCTGAAACATCATATCCTTGTTCCAGTAAGTATTTCGCAAGTCCGCTCATACCTATTCCACCAATAGCTATAAAATGATAATTTTGCATATCCTATCTTCCTCAACTTCTTATTTATTATACTACAAATGTTATTATAATAATAATTTTCAATAATTAGTTACAAATTCAAAATAATCTTCAAACAGCATAATACCTAAAAAGGCAATTTTTTGGGAGAAAAATACTTAAATAAGTATAAGGAAAATTATAATAAAGAAAAGAAGCATTTCTAATTGTTGACAAAAAGTAAGTCAGCATAGTTCGTCTGAATGTATTGTTAAGAAATGTGAATTTTAATG
>Ga0256405_10002927_pt1 | contig 36941 bp, 29 predicted proteins | sample RumenRJG_02DNA_FD_189096 | JGI IMG/M metagenome (GOLD analysis project Ga0256405, IMG submission 189096) | Bovine rumen microbial communities from Lethbridge, Alberta, Canada - RJG_02 | ecosystem: Host-associated > Mammals > Digestive system > Stomach > Rumen | place: Canada: Alberta...
AATTGGAGGTAGGGGGATAAGCGGAGGGTGTCCTCCACCGTGAACTCGGGCAAAATGAGGAGCTCCGTCATGTTCCTGATGCGGCCGTACTTGCGCTGGAAGTTCTTCACCGCCTTGACCTGGTCGTAGGACAGAAACGGGTGGTGAACGAGATCTTTGAATGAAGACTCGTTCAAATTGATAATGAAAAATGAAGAATGAAAAATGGAGTCCTGATTCTCGGACCTGACGGACCGAGACACAGTGGCTAAAGAGTCGGCAGTGGGAGCGCTGAGCGGTGAGCGGTTATCGGTTAGCGAGGAGCGATTATCGGTAACATTCAAAAGACGGTACTGGTCACCGATCTTGATGAGGGGCTTGAGGTGATTCCACTGGCCTTTGGTCATGAAGGGGGTGCGGGCAAAGTCCTCGGGCGTGCTATAGACATAGCCCTTGGCACGATGCCGGTAGATGCTACGCACCTGAGCCGGGGTCAGGCCCAATCGCAACAGCTGCGTGGAGTCCGCTTCGTTGGGGTCGAACACGAAGCTCTCTACTGCGGTCTTGGGGACCGCGTAGTAGCGGCCGGGGGCCTTTTGGGATTCAGGATTCAAAGATTCAGGATTCAGGTGGGATCCAGGATTCAAGCGGGAGCCGGGATTGCGTTCGCTGCGCTCCGCCCCATCGCTAGCGCGAAGGACACGATTCAGGTGGGATTTGTCGGAGGCGACGAATTCATTCCACAAGCTGCCGCACATGGCGAAGAAGCATGCGCCGGCGATATATAAATAAATATTACGATTTTTCATTGGACGGGGTCTCCTTTGATGGACTCCAGCATCTTGATGGCGGCCTCGACGCTGATGACTTCCTGGACGATCATGGCGCGGACGCCGTCCGTCTCCTTCAGCTGGCAGCGCACGGGATTGAGGGCGCAGAACTCGATGATGCGGTCGAAGACAGGACTGGCGTAAAAAGGCGAGTCGTCCTGCGAGACGAAGCAGAGGCGCATACGGCGATTTTTCAGGACAATCTTCTCCACGCCGAGCGACTTGCCCAGCATGCGCAGACGGACCACGCGGATGAGGTTTTCACCCTCCTCGGGGATGGCGCCGAAGCGGTCCATCATGCGGCGGCGGAAAGCCTCCACATCGGCCTCGCGCTCGAGGTTGTCGAGCTCGCGGTAGAGCTGCATGCGCTCGGTGGAGGTGGGCACGTAGGACTCGGCGAAATAGAGCGGCAGGTCGCTATCGAGCTGGCAGTCGTCCACGAAGTCGTCGCCGCTCTGGATGATGCCATTGCGCACGTCCTCCTCCAGGAGGTCGCGGAACTCGTCGTGGCGCAACTCGCGCACGGCCTCGGAGAGGATCTTCTGGTAGGTCTCATAGCCGAGATCCGCGATGAAACCGCTCTGCTCGGCGCCCAGGAGGTTGCCGGCACCGCGGATGTCGAGGTCCTGCATGGCGATGTTGATGCCGCTGCCCAGGTCGGAGAAGTTCTCGATAGCCTCGAGGCGGCGCTTGGCCTCAGAGCCCAGGTCCTTGAAGGGCGGGGCCAGGAGGTAGCAGAAGGCCTTGCGGTTGGAGCGGCCCACACGGCCGCGCATCTGGTGGAGGTCGGAGAGGCCGAAGTTCTGGGCGTCGGCGATGATGATGGTGTTGGCGTTGGGGATGTCGACGCCGCTCTCGATGATGGTGGTGGAGAGGAGCACGTCGTAGTCGTAGTTGACGAAGCCCAGGACAATCTCCTCCAGGCGCTCGGGCGGCATCTTGCCGTGGCCGATGGCCACACGCGCCTCGGGCACCGTGTTGTGGATGATTTCCTCCAGATGGGGCAAGGCGCTGATGCGGTTGCAGACGAAGAAGACCTGACCGCTGCGCCCCATCTCCAGCGTGATGGCCTCGCGGATGATGTCGGAGGAGAAGGTGCAGAGCTCGGTCTGGATGGGATAGCGGTTGGGCGGCGGGGTCTGGATGACGGAGAGGTCGCGGGCCCCCATGAGGGAGAACTGCAGCGTGCGCGGGATGGGCGTGGCCGTGAGGGTGAGCGTGTCCACATTGGTCTTCATCTGGCGCAGCTTCTCCTTGGTGGAGACGCCGAACTTCTGCTCCTCGTCGATGATGAGCAGGCCGAGGTCCTTGAAGCGCACCGTCTTGGAAATGAGGCGGTGGGTGCCGATGAGGATGTCTATGCGGCCCTCCCTGAGGTCCTCCAGAATCGCGGCCGTCTGCTTGGCGGTGCGGGCCCGGGAGAGATAGTCCACGCGGACGGGCATGCCGTCGAGACGCTTCTGGAAGGTGCGGAAATGCTGGTAGGCCAGGACGGTGGTGGGCACGAGCACGGCGACCTGCTTGCCGTCGGTGGCCGCCTTGAAGGCCGCACGCACGGCGACCTCCGTCTTGCCGAAGCCCACATCGCCGCAGACGAGGCGGTCCATGGGGCGGGCGCGCTCCATGTCGGCCTTGACGTCGGCCGTGGCCTTGAACTGGTCGGGCGTGTCCTCATAGAGGAAGGAGGCCTCGAGCTGGTGTTGCAGATAGGAGTCGGGCGAAAAGGCGAAGCCCTTCTCCTGACGGCGGCGCGAGTAGAGCTTGATGAGGTCGCGGGCGATGTCCTTGATCTTGGTCTTGGTGCGCTCCTTGAGGCGCTGCCAGGCGCCGCTGCCCAGAGCCGAGAGCTTGGGGGCCTCGCCCTCGCGGCCCTTGTATTTGGAGATCTTGTAGAGGGCGTGGATGGACACGTAGATGGCGCCCTGGTCGCGGTAGTTGATGCGAATGACCTCCTGCATCGCACCGCCCTGATTGAGGCGTACGAGGCCTCCGAAGATGCCCACGCCGTGGTCGATGTGGACCACGTAGTCGCCGGGATGGAGCTGCTGGATCTCCTTGAGCGTCATGGCCACCTTGCCCTTGCGCACCTGTTCGCTCTTGAGATTGTACTTATGGAAGCGGTCGAAGATCTGGTGGTCGGTGAAGAGGCAGAGCTTGCGCTCGTTGTCGCAGAAGCCGGCATGGAGCGTGCGGCCCACGGGGGTGAAGAGCAGGCCCGTCTCCTTGTCGTGGAAGATGCTCTCGAGGCGGTCGGTCTGCTTGAGGGAGTCGGCCAGGATGTAGAGGTCGTAGCCCTCGCGGTCGAGGCGCTGGAGGGTGGAGACGAGGAGGTCGAAATTCTTGTGGAAGACGGGCTGGGGCGAGATGTCGAAGGAGAACGACGTGCGCCCCTCGCGCGCTGAAGGCGAGAGGACAACGCGGCGGAAGCCCTCGAAGTCGCGCCCGACGGACTCCTTATAGACCAAAGTGGAGCCCTCGGGCAGGTAGGCCGTGAGGGGCACCATATTATCTTCCGGGGCCGACATCTCGGGGATGACGGTGACGCTCTGCTTGCGCTCCACGGAGGTCTGCTGCTGGATGTCGAAGGTGCGGATGCTGTCCACCTCGTCGCCGAAAAAGTCGATGCGGAAGGGATACTCGGAGGCGTAGCTGTAGACGTCGATGAGGGAGCCGCGCACGGCATACTGGCCGGGCTCGTAGACGTAGTCCACGCGGCGGAATCCGTACTCCTGCAGCGTCTCGCGGACGATTTTCTCATCGAGGCTCATGCCCACGCTGACGGTGAGCGTGTCTCGCCGGAGATCGGCCGGGGGCACCACCAGCTCGTCGAGGGCCTCGGGATGGGTGACCACATAGAGCGACGAGAGCGAGGGGGAAGCCAGGCGCGAGAGGACCTCGGTGCGCAGGATCTCGCCCGCGGAGTCGCGCCGCTGCTCGGAGAGGGTGCGCCGCTGGCCCGAAGGGAAGATGAGCACATCGGAGTTGCCGAGAATCTGAGTGAGGTCGTGGTAGAAATAGGCCGCCTCCTCGGCATCGTTGAGAATGAAGAGGAAGGGGCGCGCAACGGCCCCGGGACAGGCCAGGGGCAGCGCCGCAAAAGCTAGGGGAGCCGACGACGCCTGAAGGCCGGAAAGCCATATCTCGGGCTCGCCGGAGAGCAGACACTGGCCGAAGGCTTTGAGCTTCGGATGTCGGGCGTAGAGCGTCTGGAGCGCGTTAATATCCATAAAAACCGGGCACAAAAGTATTAAAAAAACAAGAGTTGTGCGACTTGCGGGGAGAGATTTTTCGCGGTTTGCGCTTTTTTTCGTAATTTTGCGCCCGATAACAAAGGCCCGAGGCCAAGAGACGATGAAAAATCTGGTCATCATACCCACCTACAACGAGAAAGAAAACGCGGAAGCCATCATCCGCGCCGTGACGGGACTGGAAGCCCCGATGAAGGACGGCGGCAAAGCCCGCTTCGAAGTGCTCATCATCGACGACGGCAGCCCCGACGGCACCGCCGACATCGTGAAAGGCCTGATGGAAGGCGAGCTGCAGGGCCGCCTGCATCTGGTGGAGCGCCAGGGCAAGCTGGGGCTGGGCACCGCCTACATCGCCGGATTCAAATGGGCGCTGGAGCGGGGCTACGACTACATCTTCGAGATGGACGCCGACTTCTCGCACAACCCCAACGACGTGCCGCGCCTCTTGAAAGCCGTGGCCGAAGAGGGCAACGACATGGCCGTGGGCAGCCGCTACATCACGGGGGTGAACGTGGTCAACTGGCCCATCGGGCGCGTCTTGATGTCGTACTACGCCTCGGCCTACGTGCGCACCGTGCTGGGTATCGCCCTGAGAGACACCACGGCAGGCTTCGTGTGCTACAGCCGCAAGGTGCTGGAGACCATCGACCTGGACAACATACACTTCAAGGGCTATGCCTTCCAGATCGAGATGAAATACACGGCCCTGAGGCTGGGCTTCAAGGTGAAGGAGGTGCCCGTGGTGTTCGTCAACAGAGAGTTGGGCACGAGCAAGATGTCGGGCGGCATCTTCGGAGAAGCCTTCTTCGGGGTGATGCGCCTGCGCTTCATGAAGTTCCGCCCCCGTAAATAAAAAAGGGGCCGCCGCCCCACTCCGTCACCTCCATGAAGACCGTCATAGAGAACGCCACCATCGTGAACGAGGAGCAGAGCTTCAAGGGCTCGCTGCTCATCGAAGACGACCGCATCGCCGACATCGCCCCGGGGCGTGAGATCCACGCCGAGGGCGCCGTGAGGGTGGACGCCGAGGGCATGCTGCTCATGCCGGGCGTCATCGACGACCACGTGCACTTCCGCGAGCCGGGGCTGACCCGCAAAGCCACGATGCACACCGAGAGCATGGCCGCAGCGGCCGGCGGCGTGACCAGCGTGCTGGACATGCCCAACGTGGTGCCGCAGACGGTGACGAACGAGCTGCTCGGGGAGAGGCAGGCGCTGGGCCTCAGAGAGATGCACGTGAACCACGCCTTCTTCCTGGGCGCCACCAACGACAACCTGGAAGAGGTGAAGCGCTTGGACACAGAGCGCTGCCCCGGCGTGAAGCTCTTCATGGGCAGCAGCACGGGCAACATGCTGGTGGACCGGGAGGAGACGCTCAGGCGCCTGTTCGGCGAAAGTCCCGCCCTCATCATGGCCCACTGCGAAGACAGCGCGCGCATCAACCGGCGCATCGCAGAATACAAGGAGCGGTACGGAGAAGACCCGGACGTCAGATACCACAGCGAGATACGCGACGAAGAGGCCTGCCTCGAGAGCAGCCGGCTGGCCGCCGCACTGGCCCGCGAGGCCGGAGCGCGCCTCCACATCGCCCACATCTCAACGGCAGAGGAACTGGCGCTGGCCGCACCCGAAGCGGGCGTCACACTGGAGGCCTGCGTGCCCCATCTGCTCTACTCCACCGACGACTACGCCCTGAAGGGCAGCCTCATCAAATGCAACCCCGCCGTGAAGGGCCCGCGCCACATGCAGGCCCTGCGCAAGGCGCTCACTTCCGGGGCCATCACCACCATAGGCACCGACCACGCCCCGCACCTGCTCTCCGAGAAAGCGGGCGGCGCGCTGAAAGCCGTGAGCGGGATGCCCATGGTGCAGTTCTCGCTCCCGTCGATGCTGACACTCGCGGACGAGGGCGTCGTGACGAAAGAAAGGCTCGTGAGCCTGATGTGCCACAACCCGGCCCGGCTCTTCAGCATCAGGGAGCGCGGCTTCCTGCGCCCGGGCTACAAGGCCGACCTGACGCTGGTGAAGCCCGAGCGCCACACGATACGTCGCGACGAAGTGCTCTCGCTCTGCGGCTGGAGTCCGAGAGAGGGCGAGGAGGTGACGTGGCAGGTGGCCGCCACGTGGGTGAACGGGCAGAAGGTGTGGGACGGAGAGCGCGTCGATACCGACGTCAAGGGCGAGGCGCTGAGGTTCGGAGCAGCTTAGCGGGGCGCGTGTTGTACCAGCTGTAGCCCTTTTGGCGCTCCTCATCAATCTCTTCAAGGGAAAAACGCATCACGCCGTCGCGACCGCAGAAAAAGGGGCGGTTGTCCTCGAGCGTGTAGAAGCGGGCCCAGCGGCCGTCGGGCAGCTGATGGGCGCGGAACCACTTTATAGCGTCATCAATGGCGGGCAGGACCTCGGGATGGTCCTCAGAAACGGACTGCAGGAACTCCACGATAGCTGCACTCTCGGCCGAGCAGAGGCCGGCCAGCTCGAAAGCGCGGGCAGGCGCAGGCTGGAGGGTGTGCTCGTCGTATTGCTGCGCCCAGACGGTGCGCACCCCATGCTGCACATACTGGCAGGCCAGGATGCAGGCCACGCCACGGTCCACAGCAGCGGCGGCCTCCACGGAAAGCTCCAGAGGAAAGGGGCCGTAGGGCGCACGGCGCAGGCTCACCTCGCGCAGGAGGCGGAGGACGGAGACCATGGCGTCGTCGTTGAAGGTGATGCGGGCGTGGTAGTGGTCATGGCGGGGGAAATACTGAGGGAAGCCGCCGTTGTCGTACTGCATCGAAAGGAGATAGCGCACACCGCGCTGGGCGCTCTCCAGGCAGAGCGAGTCGCCCGTGGCCGCGAAGAGGCGCATGAGGAAGCGGATCTCGGTGGTGGTGGCGGCGTTGTCGATCGTCGCCTCATTTAAATTGACAATTGATAATTGAGAATTGACAATTCGCGGCTGTTCGCCGCAGACATCGCTATCGCTCGGCAAACCTGAAGCAAGCTTCGGTCTGCCCTCGCTTAAACGCGATGTTGATAATTGAGAATCGACAATTGAGTCCTCAAGGCGGAAGAAGTTGATGTTCTTGGGCCAGGCGCCGTTCTCAATCTGATGCGCCATGACATTGGCGCCCACGAGGCGGGCGGAATCGGTGAGGAACCAGGTGTCCGGAAGACGCGGCGCAAAGCGCACCCAATTCTTGTAATCCTGCGAAAAGAGAAAAAGGGAAGCACAAAATGTGCAAAATAGAATGCAAAAGAGACGTTTCATGGCGCAAATATACGATTTTTTTCGTACTTTTGCATAAATAAAGAAAAAAATATGCGCATCGACATCGTCACCGTGTTGCCCCAGATGCTGGAGGGATTCCTCCAGGAGAGCATCGTGGGCCGGGCGCAGAAGGCCGGACTGGCAGAGATTCATCTGCACAATCTGCGCGACTACACCACCAACAAGTGGCGCCGCGTGGACGACTACCCCTTCGGCGGCTTCGCCGGCATGGTGATGCAATGCGAGCCCATCGACCGGTGCATCTCGGCCCTGAAAGAGGAAAGGACCTACGACGAGGTCATCTACACCTCGCCCGACGGCGAGCAGTTTGACCAGCCCATGGCCAACACGCTCTCGCTGCTGGACAACGTCATCATCCTCTGCGGCCACTACAAAGGCATCGACCAGCGCATCCGCGAGCACCTCATCACCAAGGAGATCTCCATCGGCGACTACGTGCTGACGGGCGGGGAGCTGGCCGCCGCAGTGATCACCGACGCCGTGGTGCGCATCATCCCCGGCGCCATAGGCGACGAGCAGAGCGCCCTGTCGGACTCGTTTCAGGACGGGCTGCTGTCGGCGCCGGTGTACACGCGCCCTGCCGTATATAAGGACTGGGGCGGCGTGCCCGAGGTGCTGCTCTCGGGACATGAGGCCAAGATCAAGGCCTGGGAACTGGAACAAGCCGTGGCGCGCACGAAAAAGTTGCGCCCCGACCTATTAAAGAAATAAGCTATGCCGAAACCGAAGCCGAAACTCTACATCATCGCCGGATGCAACGGCGCGGGCAAGACGACCGCATCGTACACCGTGCTGCCCGAAATGCTGGGGTGCAAGGAGTTTGTCAACGCCGACGAAATAGCCCGCGGCCTGTCGCCCTTCAACCCCGAAGGTGTGGCCATACAGGCCGGAAGGCTGATGATCGACCGGGTGCTGCACCTGCTGAAGGAGGGCGTGGACTTCGCCTTCGAGACGACGCTCTCGACACGCTCCTACGTGAAGCTGATAGAGAGGGCGCAGAGGAGAGGCTACTTCGTGGCGCTGCTGTTCTTCTCGCTGCCCACACCGGAGCAGGCCATCATGCGCGTGGCCAGCCGCGTGGCGCAGGGCGGACACAACATCCCCACCGACGTGATCAAGCGCAGATTCGCCGCCGGGCTCTACAACCTGTTCCACCTCTACACGCCCATCGTGGACTACTGGGCGCTCTACGACAACGCCACCTGCCCCACCCGACGCATCGCCTCGGGCATGAAGGGCAGCGAGAGGCTGCAGGTGGACGACGCCCAATACTACATGGATCTGCAGCAGAAATACGACACCCCGCCCACAACCCACGAGGAGGAAGGCAAAGACGGGGCCGCCAGTGACGACAAAAAAACACCTACCGTATGAGCGAACAGGACATCAGAGAATTGCAGGAGCGCATCGACAGAGGCATCCTGCTGGCGCAGAAGCGGTTGGTGGAGCGGGCCAAGCACGACAACCTCAAGCTGGTGGTGTGCAAGAACGGCCGCGTGCAGAAGCTGTCGGCGATGGAGCTGTGAGAGTTGATAATTGATAATTGACAATTGACAATTATTTAAATCTCACACAGAAACCACTGAAATAACGTCGGGTGTATTTCAAAAAAAAACAAGAAAACACTCTTGCCTGTATGTCGGGCTTTTAGCCCTTTGCGATGAGAGCCACATATTTTTCCTTGTATGCGAGCATCCAGATAAAAATCAGTGACTCGCATCTTGGCCTCCTTTGGAGTCCTCACATACAGTCAAGAGAAAAACATTAAAAACCGTTTGCAGTTGGCAGCGCTGAAAGCGCGAAATACCTTAGACCAGGGGCTCGCCCCTGGGTGAATGGATCGCCCCCATTCACCTATGCCCCTGTAAGGGGCTCATAATTATGGATGGTGGGTCATCCCATCGATAGGGGCAAGCCCCTATCCTAAGTTATTTGCCCTCCGTCGCGAGTCTCCACTCGCGACGGAGGGAAGTGATGTGGCTGCAGGATTTTATCTGGAAGCTCGCTTACAAGGAAAATCCTGTAGGCACAGCAACAAAGACGCAGTCTCAAGCAGGAAGAAAGGGTTTTCTTGGTTTTTCTTTAAATATCTGCAACCAAGATTATTCGGCGGCGGCGATGATGTCGCGGACGGAAGTAATGCCGTGAGCGTCGAGCCAGGCATCAATGCCGCGGACCACCTTGACGGAGACGGCCGGGTCGAGGAAGTTGGCCGTGCCAATCTCAACGGCGCTGGCGCCGGCCATGATGAACTCGATGGCGTCCTCTGCCGAAGAAATGCCGCCCAGACCCACCACGGGGATGCCGACGGCGTGGGCCACCTGCCAGACCATACGAAGAGCCACAGGCTTGACACAGGGGCCGGAGAGGCCGCCCGTGCCGATGGAGAGCATGCGGCGACGCCGCTCAATGTCGATGGCCGTGCCCATGAGCGTGTTGATGAGCGAGACGGCGTCGGCACCCTCGTCCTCCACAGCGCGGGCAATGGAGACGATGTCGGTGACGTTGGGCGAGAGCTTCACGATGAGCGTCTTGTGATAGGCCTTGCGCACGGCGCGCACCACAGAGGACGCACCCTCGCAGGTGACGCCGAAGGCCATGCCGCCGTCGCGGACATTGGGGCAGGAAATGTTGAGCTCGATGGCCGGGATGCGCTCCAGGGCGTCGATGCGCGCGGCACACTCGGCATAGTCCTCGGGCGAAGAGCCCGACACGTTGACAATCATGTGGGTGCCGATGTCGCGTATCCTGGGATAGATCTCGGAGCAGAAATAGTCCACACCCTTGTTCTGAAGTCCGACACAGTTGAGCATGCCGGAGGGCGTCTCGGCCATGCGGGGATAGTCGTTGCCCTCGCGCGGACGGAGCGTGGTGCCCTTGACGATGATGCCGCCCAAATCCTCCAGGCGGATGAAGTCCTGATATTCTATGCCGTAGCCGAACGTGCCGCTGGCCGTCATCACGGGATTCTTGAGGCAAAGATTGCCGATGCGGGTCTCTAAACAGGCCATGTGAGCTGATTGATGTTAAACACGGGTCCCTCCTTGCAGACGCAGACGTTGCCCCTGACGGTCTTCTCCACACAGCAGAGGCAGGCGCCCAAACCGCAGGCCATCATGTTCTCCAGGCTCACCTCGCAGGGGAGCTCCAGAGCGCGGGCGGTGCGCGCCACAGCCTTCATCATGGGCGAAGGGCCGCAGACATGGACGCTGGTGAAGCGCTCGCGCTGCCAAAGGGAATGCTGGGTGACGAAGCCCCGCTCGCCGTCGCTGCCGTCCTCCGTGGTGACGAAGACGCGGCCCACGGCCTCGAAGGCTTCGCGCTGAAGCAGAAGATCGCGAGAACGGGCGCCAAGCAGGAAGGTGGGTTCCACGCCGCGGGCCTTGAGCCACGCACCATAATAATATAAGGGGGCCACACCGACGCCGCCGCCCACCAAGAGGGGCCGGGGCTCCGCTGCAGCGGCGCGCAGGGCGTCGAGGCCGGAGAAGCCGTTGCCGAGCGGCATCACGGCATTGAGGCTGTCGCCCGCCCGGAGGCGCGAAAGGGCGCGTGTGCCCTCGCCCACCAGCTGGACCAGGAGCCACAGCACACCGGCGGCGCTGTCGGCCCAGTGGATGGAGATGGGACGGCGCAGGAAGGTGTCCTTCGACCCGTCCACACGCACCTGCACGAACTGGCCGGGCAGGCACTCCGGCATGGCGCCGGGCGCAGAGAGGCGCAGCAGGACGGCGCGGTCGCCGCAGGGGCGGACCTCCTCGACACGGAAATCGACGATGCTCTTCATGTGCGCGTTACCTTATGAGAATATGATGGTGCGATTCTTGTAGGCCAGGACCTTGCGGTCGATATGGGCCTTGACGGCACGCGAGAGGACAATCTTCTCGAGATCCTTGCCCTTGAGCACCAGCGTCTCGGGCGTGTCCTTGTGGGTGATGCGGATGACGTCCTGCTCGATGATGGGGCCGGCGTCGAGCTCTGCGGTGACGTAATGACTCGTGGCGCCGATGATCTTCACGCCGCGCTCATAGGCCTGATGGTAGGGCTTGGCGCCGACGAAGGCGGGCAGGAAGGAGTGATGGATGTTGATGATGTGGTTGGGATAGGCCGCTATCATGTCGTCGCTGATGATCTGCATGTAGCGGGCCAGGACGATGAAGGTGACGCCGTGGTCGCGCAGGAGCTTCATCTCGGCCTCCTCTACCTCGCGCTTGTTGGACCAGTCCTTGTTGATGGAGAAGACATAGTACGGCAGGCCGAACTGATCGGCCACGTAGCGCAGGTCCTCGTGGTTGGAGACGATGCAGGGAATCTCGACGTCGAGCTCACCGGCCTTCCAGCGCGCCAGCAGGTCGTAGAGGCAGTGGGACATCTTGCTGACGAAGATGGCCATGCGGGGACGCTCGCTGGAGAACTTGAGCATGAACTTCATCTCGTAGCGCTGGGCGTAGAGCGTGGTGATGTACTCGGAAATCTTCTCCTTGGGGATGAGGAAGCCCTCGAGGTCCCACTCCACACGCATGAAGAAGCGGTGGTCGATCTGGTCCACGCACTGGTCCAGGTAGAGAATGTTGCCGTGGTTGTCGGTGATAAACTTGGTGATCTCCATGATGATGCCCACCTTGTCGGGGCAATGGAGCAGAAGTATGGCTGTCGATTTCTTCATCGTTGGCTGGTCTTGCATGAAATTCGTGCGCAAAGGTACGGAAATTAATTGAGAATTGAAAATTGAGAATTGAAAATTATTTAAATCTCACACAGAAACCACTGAAATAACGTCGGGTGTGTTTCAAAAAAAACAAAGAAAACCCTCTTGCCTGTATGTCGGGCTTTTAGCCCTTTGCGATGCGAGCCACATATTTTTCCTTGTATGCGAGCATCCAGATAAAAATCAGTGACTCTCATCTCTGCCTCTTTACAGAGTCTCACATACAGTCAAGAGAAAAACATAAAAAACAGTTTGCTGCTTACCGGTTAAGGGTTGCTTTCGCTGCGCTCAGCCTCATTTGCTGGCGCAAAAGAAAGAGGTTAGTGGTTAAAGGTTATCGTGTATCGGTTATAGACCATTTTTAATTTTTCATTTGGATGCATATGCCCTGAAAGGGCTAAATAACCTAGCACAGGGCCTCGGCCCTGCGTAAACGTGGTCTCCCGATTTAATTCGCCCCTGTAAGGGGCTCATAATTATGGATGGTGGGTCATCCCATCGATAGGGGCAGCCCCTATCCTAAGTTATTTAGCCCCGTTGGGGCAGTATGATGTCACACGTGACGGTTTTTTAGGTTTTTCTTTTTACATGTTGTGTCTCATAGAGACTGATGGGGTGTCTGCAGGATTTTATCTGGATGCTTGCATACAAGGAAAATCATGTGGACACAACATCAAAAGACGTAGTCGACAACATGGAAAAAGGGTTTTCTTTGTTTTTTTGAAATACACCCGACGTTGTGATATACGGCAGCAGGGTGCCGGAAGCCGGGAAATAGCGGATTCTCAGGACTTGAAGGTCAAATAGACCTCGTAGGTGCCGTCGTCGAAGAAAACTCTTATCTCCGAAATCTTACGCTCGGATTTGTCAACATATTTCACAAAGGCATCAGCCGCGTCGCCACGACGCCCTTTCTGACCCTGGGCAGCTGTCCCTGAAGAGGGGGCGGAAGACGATGAAGGAGCGGGGGCGGAAGAGGCAGCAGCCTCAGGCTGAGCGGCCGGCTGACCGTCCTCATTATATATAATAGGTGTAGTCGCCGAAGCGTCGGCCGTCATCTCACCCTCACCAAACATGAGCCAGTTGAGAGAGATGGCAGGGAAGCGATCATGGATGGCCTTGGCGGTGGCCAGGGTCGGCTGAGTGCGTCCGTTGAAGATGCCGGAGAGGGTGGCGGGGGCGATGCCTATCATTTGAGCAAAGGCAACCTGGTTGCAACCTTGCTGCTCCATGATGAGTTTGATGCGATCCTTCATGCCGAAAAAATGAATTTGGTCTGATGTTGCTGTTATCGAATTCGGGGGCAAAGGTACGAAATTTAATTCAAACAACCAAAAATTTGAGAACGAAAATCTATATTTACATATAATAAAGTTTTGGCATCAAAAGCGTTCGAACTTGTAATTTCGAAAATCTTAATTCAGGGAATCAGATTACCGAATTTTAACAATCGGAGTTCAAGTGAAATCTTTACTTAAAAATACACATCATGATAATAAATAGGAAGTTAAACCATCAAAACAAGGCGAAAACGGGCCAAAAAGGCCGTTTTTGCATAAAACGGGGAGGTTTTAAGATTTTATTAAGAGAACTGAGCCTTAATTAAAATGCTTTACTTATTGATTTATAGACAGGAACATCACTTTATATCGTGCAAATAAATATGCAGGCAAAAATACGACTATCTTAATCCGTCAGGACGTACGAAAGTCCGACCGGGGTGGCCCCAGAAGGCGTTTCGCATTTGTAAATTCGAATTTATACATCCAAACGGACAAAAATGCGTTTGCAAATTCGAATTTTGGGATTACATTTTTAAATACAAAATTTTCAGTTTCGCACGGTTTTCACGCCTCAAAACTGCCGCTCTCACGCCCCCGTTCACGCCATTCTCAGAGCGTCAAAAATGGGCAAAAGGCCCTATGTACTTGGGGTTTGAGCCCAAGAATTCGTGTTTCAAAAAATAGTGATTTTAGAGAAAAAGTCAGTCGAAAATGAAGCAAACGAGCTCCAAAAGAAGGTCCCCAGGGGCCATGCGACAGCCCTCCACCCCCTTCGAACGGGCATCCGTTTGACGTATCTCAGAAAGAATCCTCATCACCTTTCTGGCGGGATAGATCCGAAGGGCCGGCATGAGGTCCTTGCGCACCTTCCAATCCGGCTGACCCAACCACTCGGCCACCCCCCTCTCCGACTTGTCGGGCGCATAGTAGGCCTGCATCAGATCGGCGTAGAAAGAGAAGAGCGTGGAGAGGGTCGGCGTGAGGGCAAAACTGCGCGGGTTATCGTTAAAATATCTTACTATCTTAAGCGTCTGAGTTTTGTTTTTTCGCGCCAACGCGGACACCAGTTCGTAATTATTATAGTCACGACTGAGGCCGGTTTGCTCCTCCACCATGGCTGCGGTGACCTGTTTTTCGCCGGCAGAGAGCGACCCGGCCAGCTTCTCCAGCTCGCTATCCATGCGCGAGAGGTCGGTGCCCACATGCTCCACCAGCATTTCGGCTGCTTTGGGCTCTATGGTCACACCGCGGGCTTTGAGGCGGCGCGTGATGAAGGCCGGGAGCGCACTCTCGTAGACCTTCTTGCTCTCATAGATGACGCCCCCGCAGGCCGCAAGCGCCTTAGCCGCCTTGGCCGCACCCTTGCGGATGTCGTCCACGCCCTTGAAGCAGAGGATCAAGACCGTCTTCTCGGAAGGCGTCTTGCAGTAAGGCTCCAGAGCCTCCAGGCCGCCGCGCAACTGCTGCGCCTCCCTCACCAGCACCACGCGGCGGTCGCCCAAGAGCGGAAACTGGCGGCAGGCCTCGATGATGCGGTTGGCATCGGTCTCCAGGCCATAGAAGAGGCTCATGTCGAAGTCCCTGTTCTGCTCCGGCATCAGCAGCCCCGTCAACTCGCCGGAAAGGCTGTCGATGAAATAAGGCTCGGTGCCGGCCAGAACGTAAACGGGCGCCACACGGCCGCCGCGGGCATCCTTAATGATGTCCTCCATCGTCGGCCCTGTGATGCGTTGCTGTGCCATAATACCCTGCAAAAGTACAAAAAAGTTTGTGGTTCGCCGTCCGCACCCTCCCCTTTTTTCCTTTATTCGGTTATTTTTTCGTACTTTTGCAGAGAAACGACAAGTCCATGTTGCAACTCAATCTGCCTACAGCCGCCCTCAAGGTGGAGAATCGCGCCGGGAAGCTCAGGGTGTGGGACTTCCTGAGACAACGCTGGGTCGCCCTGACGCCGGAGGAATGGGTGCGGCAGCAGTTCACCCACTGGATGACGGAGCATCTGGGCTACCCCGCCGCCCGCCTCGGCAACGAAATCACCATCACGCAGAACGGCATGAAGCGGCGCTGCGACAGCATCTTCTACGACCGCGAGGGACGGCCGGCCGTCATCATCGAATACAAGGCGCCCTACATCGCGCTGACGGAGCGCGTGCTGGACCAGGTGCTGCGCTACAACCTGGTGCTGCAGGTGCCCGTGCTCATCGTGACCAACGGCATGGAGCACTGGACAGTGACGCTGGACGAAAAAAAGACGCCCCGCGTGCAGCAGGGCGTCCCTTCATATCAGAATCAATAAGGAGATTTACTCCTCGGTCTTGCGCGCAGCGGCACGACGGCGCTTGGGCTTCTCGTCGATGCGCTGTGCCACCTCCACGCCGGCCAGCTCGGGGTCGATCATGATGCGGCCGCAATACTCGCAGACGATAATCTTCTTGCGCATGCGGATGTCCAGCTGACGCTGGGGCGGAATCTTGTTGAAGCAGCCGCCGCAGGCGTCGCGCTGCACATAGACGATGCCCAGGCCGTTGCGGCAGTTCTTGCGGATGCGCTTGAAGGCCGTCAAAAGACGGGTGTCGATGGTCAGCTCGGTGTTCTGAGCCTCCTCCTTGAGTTTGTCTTCCTCCTCCTTGGTCTCCTTGGTGACCTCCTCGAGCTCCACGCGCTTGGCATCGAGATCCACGCGGCGCTCGTTGACCAGGTCGTTGTTGCGGAGGGCTTCCTCCTCCTTGGCCTGGATGCGGGCCTGAGCCTCACCGATCTTCTTCTCGTTGAGCTGAATGTCGAGCTCGGCATACTCAATCTGCTTGGAGAGGTTGTCGTATTCGCGGTTGTTGCGCACGTTGTCGATCTGCGTCTTGAAGCGCTCGATGTTCATCTTGTGCTCCTGGATGGTGGCCTGGCGCTCGCTCACCTCCTTCTTGAGGGAGATGATCTCGTTGTTGATGTTCTCGATACGCGTGGTCAGACCCTCGATTTCGTCCTCGAGGTCGCGCACTTCCTCAGGCAGCTCGCCGCGGATGGTGCGAATCTTGTCGATCTCCGACAGCAGCGTCTGCAACTTGTAGAGGTTCTTGAGCTTCTCCTCCACCTTGAGATCGGCGGGGCCTTTCTTAGTTTCTCTTGCCATTCTAAATCAGATAATTTATAGGGTTTGTATTTACTTCTGTCATGTACAGGGGCAGGTTGGGCAGGCGGTCGCCAAGCACGCGGTTGAGCAGCTCTACGGTGAACTGCTCGCTCTCGTAGTGGCCCAGGACGCCAATCTGGATGCGGTCTTCGCAGCCGAAGTAGCGATGGTAGTGCATCTCGCCCGTGAGGAAGGCGTCGGCCTCCTGACGGAGCGCCTCGTCGAGCTGGAAGTCGCCGGCTCCGCCGCAGATGGCCACGCTCTCTATTGGGCGCTCCAGCATGCGGTTGTGCATCAGGCAGGGGCAGCGGAACGTCTCCTTGACGCGCTCCAGGAAGAACTCCGACGGCTCGCCCGCCGGCAGATAACCCAGCACGCCCCCGCCCTGCAGAGGCACCACGTCCATCAGGCCCAACTTCTCGGCCATCATGTAGTTGACGCCGTCCTCCGCGTTGTCCAGATTGGTGTGGGCGGCATAGACGGCAATGTCGTTTTGCAGCGCCAGACGCAGACAGCGCTCCGGCTCCGTGGCGTCGGTGACCTGACGCAAAGGGCGGAACAAAAGCGGATGGTGGGCCACCACCATGTTGCAGCCCAAATCAATGGCCTCGCGGAGCACTTCCTCCGTGACGTCCAGACACAATAATGCCCCTGAAACCTCCGCCTCCGTCAATCCGCATTGCAGTCCGGCGTTGTCATAGCTCTCCTGCAAGGGCAAAGGCGCGAAATGTTCAAGGGCCTCAATGACTTCCCTTACCTTCACTCGCACGTGAATTTTATGTTTTCGGTGCAAAAGTACAAAAAAATTAAGTGTTACCCACCTCCGCGACGCTCTTTTTTCCCTTATTTGCGAATTTTTAACTACTTTTGCGCTGTGTTTTGCGCGTACACGCACACACATATATATAAAAAGAACACGCATCGATGAGACGACTGCCGGCAGAATGGGAACCACAGGAGGCCATCCTCCTCACTTGGCCGCACGCCGCCACCGACTGGCACGACAGCCTCGAAAAGGTGACCGAATGCTACGTCAGCCTGGCCCGTGAGATCGTTCGCCGTGAAGCGCTCTGGATCGTGACCCCCGAGCCCGAGCGGGTGAAAGCCCTCGTGGGCGAAGAGAACATCCGCTACTTCGAATGCCCCACCAACGACACCTGGTCGCGCGACCACGCCTTCATCTCAGTGGTGGAGGACGGGGAGCGCAGGCTGCTCGACTTCCGTTTCAACGCCTGGGGCGGGAAGTTCGAAGCCTCGCTCGACAATGCCATCAACCGCCGCATCAGGGACGGCATCCGGGGCGTGTATGAAGACCACCTCGACCTGGAGCTGGAGGGCGGCAGCATCGAGTCGGACGGGCGCGGCACCATCCTGACCACCGTGCGCTGCAACCTCAACCCCAACCGCCGCAGCGGCCGGGAAGACATGGACCGGGAGCTGAAGCGCCGCCTGGGCGCCGAGCGCATCCTCTGGCTCAGGAGCGGCGGTCTGGAGCACGACGACACCGACGGCCACATCGACACGCTGGCACGACTGGCACCCGACGACACCATCCTCTACGGCGAAGGCGACGAAGCCCTGCTCCGGGAATTGCAAACGCTGCGCACCGCGGAAGGCAAGCCCTACCGCCTGGTGGGCATGCCGCCCTATCACGTCAACTTCCTCATCATGAACGGCGCCGTGCTGGTGCCCTTCTACGAGAACAAAGAGGATAACGAGCGGGCCCGAAAGGCACTCGAGAACGTGTTCCCCGAGCGCGAGATTGTCGGCATCGACTGCCGCATCCTGCTCACCCAGAACGGCAGTCTGCACTGCTCCACCATGCAGTTTCCCGCCATCGACACAGAAAAGTAAAAAAACGACATCGCTATGAAAGTCGGCATCATACAAATCTCCTGCAGCGCGGACACCGAGGCCAACAAGCGCAAGCTCGCCGAGGGCATCCGCCGCGTGAGCCGCGAAGGCGCCCGCCTCGTGGTGTTGCAGGAGCTGCACAACACCCTCTATTTCTGCCAGACGGAATCGGTGGATCTCTGCGCCCTGGCAGAGCCCGTGCCCGGCCCCTCGACGGAATTCTACGGCGCCCTGGCCCGCGAATGCGGCGTGGTGCTCGTGACCTCCCTCTTCGAAAGGCGCGCCGCCGGCCTCTACCACAACACGGCCGTCGTCTTCGAGACGGACGGCAGCATCGCCGGGCGCTACCGCAAGATGCACATCCCCGACGACCCGGCCTACTACGAGAAGTTCTACTTCACGCCCGGCGACCTGGGCTTTGAGCCCATCCAGACCTCCGTGGGCCGACTGGGCGTGCAGGTGTGCTGGGACCAGTGGTATCCCGAAGGCGCACGCCTCATGGCGCTGCGCGGCGCCCAGCTGCTCATCTACCCCACCGCCATCGGCTATGAGAGCAGCGACACGCCCGAAGAGCAGGAGCGCCAGCGCACAGCATGGCAGACGGTGCAGCGCGGCCACGCCGTGGCCAACGGCCTCCCCGTGATTGCCGTCAACCGCTGCGGCCACGAGCCTGACCCCTCCGGCCAGACGCGCGGCATCCGCTTCTGGGGCAGCAGCTTCGTGGCCGGCCCTCAGGGCGAGATGCTCTACGAGGCCCCCAAAGACGAAGAAGCCACGGCCGTGGTGGACATCGACATGGAGCGCAGCGAACAGGTGCGCCGCTGGTGGCCCTTCCTGCGCGACCGCCGCATCGATGCCTTCGAGGGGCTTACCTCCCGATTTCTTGACGACTGAATAAAAACAATCCCCCAATATACAACTAAGAGACTATGTCCAGCAGCATCCGATTTCGCATTGTAGAAGAGGCTTTCAAGAAGAAGGCCATCGAAATCCCCAACCGCAAAGAACGTCCCAGCGAGTTTTTCGCCAAATACGTGTTCAACCGAAAGAAAATGGCGCACTATCTGCCTATAGACGTCTTCCGCAAGATGTGCGACGTCATCGACAACGGCACCACGCTCGACCTGGCCACCGCAGACGCCGTGGCCGCCGGCATGAAGAAGTGGGCCATGGAGCTCGGCGTGACGCACTGCACCCACTGGTTCCAGCCCCTCACCGAAGGCACCGCAGAGAAGCACGACGGCTTCGTGGAGCACGACGGCAAAGGCGGCCTCGTGGAGGAATTCACGGGCAAGCAGCTCGTACAGCAGGAGCCCGACGCCTCGTCGTTCCCCTCGGGCGGCATCCGCTCCACCTTCGAGGCCCGCGGCTACTCGGCATGGGACCCCGCCTCCCCCGTGTTCGTCATCGGCGACACGCTGATGATCCCCACCGTGTTCATCTCCTACACGGGTGAAGCACTCGACTACAAAGCGCCCCTCAAGAAGGCCATCAAAGCCGTGGACAAGGCCGCCACGCAGGTGGCCCGCTACTTCTACCCCAAAGTCAACAAGGTGATCTCCAACCTGGGCTGGGAGCAGGAATACTTCCTCATGGACGAAGGGCTCTACGGCGCACGCCCCGACATGCTGCTGACCGGACGCACCCTCATGGGCCACTCCAGCGCCAAAGACCAGCAGATGGACGACCACTACTTCGGCGCCATCCCCGAGCGTGTGGCCGCCTTCATGAAAGACCTCGAAATACAGGCGCTCGAGCTGGGCATCCCCTGCAAGACGCGCCACAACGAGGTGGCCCCCAACCAGTTTGAACTGGCCCCCATCTTCGAGGAGACCAACCTCGCCGTGGACCACAACATGCTCATCATGAGCCTGATGCAAAAGGTGGCCCACAAGCACGGCTTCCGCTGTCTGCTGCACGAAAAGCCCTTCAAAGGCATCAACGGCAGCGGCAAGCACAACAACTGGAGCCTGGCCACCGACACGGGCATACTGCTCCACGGCCCCGGCAAGACGGCGATGGACAACCTGCGCTTCATCGTGTTCATCGTGGAGACGCTCATGGCCGTCTACAAGCACAACGCCCTGCTGAAGGCCTCCATCATCTCCGCCACCAACGCCCACCGTCTGGGCGGCAACGAAGCGCCCCCCACCATCGTGTCGGCCTTCCTCGGCGCCCAGCTCACGGAAGTGCTCAACCGCCTGGAGGAGAGCGACGACGACACCATATTCAACCTCTCGGGCAAGCAGGCCCTCCTGCTCGACATCCCGCAGATCCCGCAGCTGTCGCGCGACAACACCGACCGCAACCGCACCTCGCCTTTCGCCTTCACGGGCAACCGCTTTGAATTCCGCGCCGTGGGCAGCCAGGCCAACTGCGCCGCCTCGATGATTGTGCTCAACACGGCTATGGCCGAAGCGCTCACCAACTTCAAGGAGCGCGTGGACCGACTCATCGGAGAAGGCACGGAGAAGATCAAGGCCATCATCCGCGTGCTGCGCGAAGACATCCGCACCTGCAAGCCCATCCGATTCGACGGCAACGGCTACAGCGAGGCATGGCGGGAAGAAGCCCGTCGCCGCGGCCTCGACACCGAGACCTCGGCACCGCTCATGCTCGACCACTACCTCGACGCCGAGACGGTGGCCATGTTCGGCAGCCAGCACGTGATGACGGAAGCCGAGCTGCGCGCCCGCACCGAAATCAAACTCGAGACCTACACCAAGAAGATACAGATCGAGGCCCGCATCTTCGGCGACCTCTGCCTGAACCACATCATCCCCGTGGCCACGCGCTACCAGAGCCAGCTCATCGAAAACGTGAGCCGCCTCTCCACCGTGTTCCCGCCCTCGGAGGTGAAGACGCTCAGCGCCAACAACGTGCTGCTCATCAAGAGAATCTCGGAGCACTCGGCCTACATCACGGAGAACGTGCAGCGCCTCATCGACGCCCGCAAGGTGGCCAACCGCATGGAGGACATCCACGAGAAGGCCATGGCCTATCACGACAACGTGGCGCCGCTCATTGAAGAGATACGACGCCACGTTGACAAGCTCGAGCTGATCGTCGACGACGAGCTTTGGCCTCTGCCCAAGTATCGCGAGATGCTCTTTATCCGTTAATTGCTGAAGGCAAGGGCTTCGTCGGAAGCCACGCTGACCTTGACGGGTCGCGTCTTGTCCACACTGCCCGAGAGCAGCGCCTTCGAGAGATCGTTGAGCAGATAGTGCTGCAGCGCTCTCTTGACGGGACGCGCTCCGAAGTCGGGGTCGTAGCCCTTCTCGGCCAGGAAGTCCGTCACGGCCTCGGGCACCTCCAGAGTGATCTGGCTCTCGTCCATGCGCTTCTTGAGCGTGGCCAGCTGCAGGCGGACAATGGCCTTCACCTGGTCGCGGCTGAGCGACTCGAAGGTGATGATGTCGTCCACACGGTTGAGGAACTCCGGACGCACGGTCTGGAAGAGCTGCTCACGCGTGTAGTTGGAGGTCATGATGATGAGCGTGTTCTTGAAGTTGACGGTGCGGCCCTTGGAGTCGGTCAGACGGCCGTCGTCGAGCACCTGCAGCAGCGTGTTGAACACGTCGGGATGCGCCTTCTCTATCTCATCGAAGAGCACCACGCTGTAAGGCTTACGCCGCACGGCCTCGGTGAGCTGTCCGCCCTCGTCGTAGCCCACGTAGCCCGGAGGGGCGCCGATGAGCCTCGTGACGGAGAACTTCTCCTGATACTCCGACATGTCGATACGCGTCATCATGCTCTCGTCGTCGAAGAGCGTCTCGGCCAGAGCGCGGGCCAGCTCGGTCTTGCCCACGCCGGTGGTGCCCAGGAAGATGAAGCTGCCGATGGGGCGCTTGGGATCCTGAAGGCCGGCACGGCTGCGGCGCACGGCGTCGGCCACGGCATGGATGGCCTCCTCCTGTCCGATGACACGTTTGTGAAGCTCGTCCTCAAGAGAGAGCAGCTTCTCGCGCTCCGACTGCATCATCTTGGACACGGGAATGCCCGTCCAGCGGCTCACGACGTCGGCGATGTCGTCGGGCGTCACCTCCTCCTTGAGCAGCGGGGAAGCCTCAGCGGAAGCCTGCTGCGAAGCGGCAATGGCCTTCTCCAGCTCGGGCAGCTTGGAATAGCGTATCTCGGCCACACGGGCGTAGTCGCCCTCGCGCTCACGCTGGTCGGCCTCCTGACGCAGGGCGGCCATCTGGTCCTTGAAGCCCTGCACACGGTTGGCCTCCTGCTTCTCGCGCTCCCACTGCTGGCGCATGCGGCCCTCTTCCTTCTTGAGAGCGTCGATGTCGGCCTCGAGCTTCTTGAGCTTCACCTCGTCCTTCTCGCGCTTGATGGCCTCACGCTCAATCTCGAGCTGACGCAGACGGCGCGTGAGTTCGTCCAACTCCTCGGGCACACTGTCACGCTCCATACGCAGCTTGGCGGCGGCCTCGTCCATCAGGTCGATGGCCTTATCGGGGAGAAAACGCTCGGTGATGTAGCGGTGGGACAGCGTCACGGCGGCAATGATGGCGTCGTCCTGGATACGCACACGGTGGTGCTGCTCGTAGCGCTCCTTCAGACCGCGGAGGATGCTGATGCTCGACATTGTGTCGGGCTCGTCGACCATGACGGTCTGGAAGCGGCGCTCCAAAGCCTTGTCCTTCTCAAAATACTTCTGATACTCGTCGAGCGTGGTGGCGCCAATGGAGCGCAGCTCGCCGCGGGCCAGGGCCGGCTTGAGGATGTTGGCGGCATCCATGGCGCCCTGCGTCTGTCCGGCGCCCACGAGGGTGTGGATCTCGTCGATGAAGAGGATGATGTTACCCTCCGACTCCACGACCTCCTTCACGACCTTCTTGAGTCGCTCCTCAAACTCGCCCTGATACTTCGCGCCGGCAATCAGCGCGCCCATATCGAGGCTGTAGAGCTGCTTGTTCTTCAGGTTTTCGGGCACGTCGCCGCGCAGAATACGGTGGGCCAGGCCCTCCACGATGGCGGTCTTGCCGGTGCCCGGCTCGCCGATGAGCACGGGATTGTTCTTGGTGCGTCGGGAGAGGATCTGCAAGACACGGCGGATCTCCTCGTCGCGCCCGATCACGGGGTCGAGCTTACCCTTGCGGGCCTCGTCCACGAGGTTGCGGGCATAGAGCTCCAAGGCCTTCTGCTCCTGCTGTTGGTTGTTCATTGGATTCATCATAGCTGTTGGTGGTTTATTTGGTTTGTGTTTTCACCAAGACGGTGCAGCAAACAGCGTGCTACCGTGTATCGGGCGGACAATCTGTCCCCTTTTGCGTCATTTTGTCTCAAAAAAATTGGCAATACGTCGGAAGTTCGGAAAAATGTCGTAACTTTGCGTCACCATGAAAAGACTGATATTGACCATCTGCCTGGCCCTCGCCGCACTGGTGAAGGCCGACGCCGCCCTGAATCCGGGAACCGACTACTACATCTGGCTGAACATCTACGAAAAGCTGCTGGGCTCGAACGAAGCGGGCAGCGGACCGGCGCTGTCGGCCTACGGAACAAATGCCGACGGCTACGTCTTCACGGCCGAAGAGTCGGGCAAAGAAGGCTACGTGCTGCTCCGGCAAAAGAGCAGCGGGAAATATCTGGCCGCCAGTTCGGCCAACGCCTGGAGCATGACGCTGGAAGCGAAATCGACCGACGACCGCTTCTGCTGGAAGGCCGATGAAGGCACGTATGTGTACCTCATTAATAAAAAGAACGGCAAATACGTCGGCATAGACGGCGCACAGAAGTCGAAAGACTACGTCAGCGTGTATTATGACAAGCGCAAGGGCAGCCACGCCCAGTTCTCCGTCATCCCCGCCACGGGCAACAGCTGGGACGAAGCCCGGCAAGCCTACCGCTCGGAGGAGTACACCAACGAGCAGGGCGTCAGGGAGGTGGACTTCTGCCAGCTCAACGGCAGGAACCTGGACTACAGCGAGGCCATCGACATTCACATCACCGCCAACGACAACCCGATGACCGCCAGCACGGTGAACCTGGGCAGCGACCGCACCTGGCTCATCTTCGACAACATCATCCCGAGCCAGGTCGTCAGCAACTATCTCAAATATGTAAAGATTAACGGACAGACGGCCCAAAACGGCGGCAACTGCCGCGTGGCCATCTACCTGAACGGCGCCGCCGTCATCCCCAAGCCCGCCGCGGCGATGACCTGCGAGGGCACGGACGGCAGCTTCAAACTGGAATCGGGCAACCACGCCAACATGGGCCAAAGGAGCAACACGATGACCTCCTTCGTGCTGCGCCGCGGCTACATGGCTACGCTGGCCTCCGGCACCAATGGCAAAGGACACAGCCGCGTGTATGTCGCCGACCATGCCGATCAGGTCGTCACCCTGCCCCAGTCGCTCAACCGGCGCGTCAGCTCGGTCAACATCAAGCCCTGGCAGTACGTCTCGAAGAAAGGATGGGCCGACACCGGCGGCACAACCAAGGGGCCGCAGCTGAGGGCCACCTGGTACTGGACATGGAGCGCCGGCTACAGCTCCACCGCCGACATGGAATACGTGCCCTGCCGCCAGCATCTCCACTGGCCCAGCGCCAGCGAAGTGAACAGCAAGACGGCGACGGCATCGATGTCACTGAACGAGCCGGAACACGCCGAACAGCACACCAGCAACATCTGCTCGTGCGGCGGCACCATAGACGCCTGGTCGGCCTACAAGCTGAACGGCGACTTCCAGCCCGGAGGCGGGCGCATCGGATCACCGCAGCCCACGGACTTCGGCTATCTGAGCACCTACTGCGGCTACGTGGACCAGAACGACAACCAATCGCGCTGCGACTTCGTCGTGACCCACGCCTACTGGGACATCGGCAGTCGCGACGCCGACACCTACGCCAAATACATGACCGACCAGTGTTGGACCATTTGGAACAACACCGGGCGCCCCGTGTGGCTGTCGGAGATGGAAGTGGGCGCCTCATGGCACAGCTCCACCGCCTCAGTCATCAACAGCTACGACAAAGCCCGCGCCTACCTGCAGGCCCTGCTGACACGCCTGGAGGAGAGCAACTACATTGAGCGCTACGCCATCTACTCCTTCGACTACTGGCGCAACAACATGTTCTACGACGACGGCGGCATCACACCGGCCGGAGAAGTGTATCGCGACCATCGCGCCACCTTCGCCTACCATGCCGCCAACACCAAAACGCCCGCATGGTGGGCGCCCGGCGTGAAAACGCCGACTCTGGACTTTCGCGACAACGGCGACGGCACGCTGACCTTCCTCATCGGCAACGGCAACGGCGACGCCACGGAACAGCTGACCCTGGAGCGCAAGACTGAGGGCGGAGAGTGGACGCCGATGGCCGTGAAAGACCGGCGCCCCGACTTCGAGAGCAACACCATGGAGCACACGGTGGCTCTGAGCGACATCCAGAAGGAGACCGACGCCTTCCGCGTGAGCCTCACAACAATCTACGGCGGGGCGGCAACCAGTCAGGAGCTGAGAACCGGCTACATCAAGAATCCCGGCATACAGACCGACAGCAAAGACGCCGTGCCGGGATGGACCTGCGAGCGCAGCGCCGCCAACGGCTACACAAAGGGCACCGGAGACACCTACTTCGAGGTGTGGACACCTTCGGCAGAAGTCATGGGCTTCGACTACCATCAGGAAATCAGCGGACTGCCGGCGGGCGTCTACACCCTGAAGGCCGTCTGCTTTAACTCGTCGAACAACGTCAGCGGCGCCTCGGTCAACGGCAACATGGGCCTCTATGCCCTGGCTGAGAACACCGAATATTTCGCCCCCGTCACCGACGACTCGGAAATCGACTACGGGCGCAAGACCGTGATCGAAAAGATTGTGGTGCGCGACGGAGAGATGCGCATCGGCATCAAGAACCAGGGCGTGATGACCGCACGATGGGCCGGCGCCGATGACTTCGAACTGATCCGTCTGGGGAGCGAAGAGGAAGTGCTGGAGGGCAAGGGCGACGAATTCATCGCCGAGGCCCGAAGCAGAAGAAATGAACAGCTGGCAGCCATCTGGCCCGACACCGAAGCGGACGGGAAAGACGCCACAGCACTGATCAAAAACACCGACTGCCTGCGCTCCGATCTCTACGGCTGGACCACGGTGAACCTGGCCACCACCAGCGGCCAGGCCTGGGACGGCAACAGCAGCAACGCCTACTTTGACAAATACCGGGAAGGCAGCCTGGAATCGTCGATGACACAGACGGTGAATTATCTGCCGGAAGGCGACTACACGCTGGGCGCCATGATGCGCTGCACCACGGGCCAGACGGTCACTCTGAAGGCCATCCATCAGACTGCAGGCGGCGAAGAGACCGTCTACGAAAAAACCATCACAGGCACCGGCGACCAGACGGAGACCGGAAGCCCCTGGCAACGCGGCTGGAAGAAAGTGGAGCTGCCGCCGTTCACCGCCGCAAGCGGCGACCGGGTGACCGTCAGCGCCGCATTCAGCGCACAGGTGACCTCATGGTGGAGTGCGGACCACTTCACACTGCAGTGGAACAAAGCCGGCACTACGGACATCGGTGAAAAGATGACGGAAAAAGCGACGCAAAGCGACGGCGCCCTGTATAACCTCAACGGCATGCGCATCAGCCGGCCGTCGAAAGGCTTCTACATACAAAACGGAAAGAAATATCTGGTGCCCTGACCCCCAGAGGGCAGGGACATCAGTCCGCCCTGACCACCGAGACTACCTCGAGCCGACTGCCCGAGACGCGGAACTTCACCTCGCAGCCGGCAAAGGTGAGGCCGTAGAGACGCTCCGCATCGTCCTGATACTGAGGGCGCGGATCGGAAGCCAACGCCTGGCGCAGCGCCTCCCGCTGCCCGGCGGAAAGCACGTCAAGCCCTTCGGGCATCACGACCTCCAGGGGTGTCCGGCTGCGCAAGACCTCCTCGGTGAAGCCGCCGCGCGCATCGGGGCGGGCATCGGTGAACGGCAGGTAAGGCTTCACGTCGATAATGGGCGTGCCGTCCAAAAGATCGGCCCCCGCAACGTGGAGCACCGGGCCCCGGGGCGTGTCGAGCTCCACACGCAGCAACTCGACGCAGGAGAGGCCGATGTGGTTGGGACGGAAAGGACTGCGCGTGGCAAATACCCCCATGCGACGGTTGCCGCCGAGCATGGGCGGACGTACGGTGGGCGACCAGCCCTCCGCACGGTCGAAAAGCCACAGGAGCCAAAGATGGGAGAAATCCTCCAAACCGCGAAACGCCTCACGCTGACGAAACTCCTTTTCAAAAACAATGCACGCCTCCACACGCGCCAGACCGCTCTGGCGGGGAATGCCGAACTTGCTCTGAAAAGGACTCTCTATGTGGGCAACGACGGTCACCGCGACATCAAATACTGCTTGAAGTCGGCAAACTGACGGGACATGGGCACCGACTGCTTCTCGCCCTTCATGAAGGCCTGCAGGCGCTCGGGGATGGCGATGTCGGCGGAAAGAATGGCGTCCACCTTCTCCTTGAACTTGGCCGGATGGGCCGTCTCGCAGAAGAAGCCGGTCTCACCCTCCTTCAAGCCCTCCTTCAGGGCCTGATAGCCGCAGGCACCGTGGGGATCGAGCGTGTAGCCCGTCTCGCGATAGCACTCCTGCATGATGCGGGCAATGTCCTCATCCTTGTAAGTGGCGCCGGAGATGAGCGCCGTGACGGCCTCGTGGCTCTTGCCATAGAGATCCCAGATGCGGGCGAAGTTGGAAGGATCGCCCACGTCCATAGCGTTGGCCAGCGTCTGCACGGACGGACGCGGACAGTACTGCGCCGTCTGCAGGAACTGGAAGAAGACGTCGTTGGCATTGTTGGCCGCGATGAAGCGCTTGATGGGCAAGCCCATACGATGGCCGAAAAGGGCGGCACAGATGTTGCCGAAATTGCCCGAAGGCACACAGCAAACCAACTGCTGCTCCAGGCCGAGACGCTTCATCTGCGCATAGGCCCAGAAATAGTAGAAGGCCTGGGGCAGGAAACGGGCCACATTGATGGAGTTGGCCGAAGTGAGGCGCATGCGGGCGTTGAGCTCGGCATCCATGAAGGCCGACTTCACCAAAGCCTGACAGTCGTCGAAGACGCCGTCCACCTCGATGGCCGTGATGTTGCGGCCCAGAGTGGTGAACTGGCACTCCTGGATGGGCGACACCTTGCCCTTGGGATAAAGCACATAGACGCGGATGCCCTCCACACCGAGGAAGCCGTTGGCCACGGCGCTGCCCGTGTCGCCGCTGGTGGCCACCAAGACATTAACGTCCTTAGAGTCCTTAAGGTCCTTAAGGTCCTTAATAAAATACTGCAGCAGACGGGCCATGAAGCGCGCGCCGACATCCTTAAAGGCCAGCGTGGGGCCGTGGAAGAGCTCAAGGCTGTAGATGTTGTCGGTGACGCGCACCACGGGACAGTCGAACGACAGCGTGTCGCGGACAATCCCGTGCAGCGCCTCGCGCTCGACGTCTTCGCCGAAGAAGCTGTCGGCCACGGCGCAGGCCACCTCTTGGAACGTCATCTTGTCGCACTGCTCGAAAAACTCCTTGGGCAGCGGCTTGATGGTTTGGGGCATGTAGAGCCCTCGGTCTTCGGCCAAACCCTTCACCACCGCCTTCTCGAGTGTGGCCAGGGGGGCTTGTCCGTTAGTGGAATAGTATTTCATCTGTGTGGATTATTGCTTATTATCTTCGGTTTACACCTGCATGAAGGCGTCGATGAACTGGCTACCCTCAAGCAAGCCGTAGGCGCCCTCTTTGGCAGCGTCCTCGTCGAAGGTCCCGACGCTGTCGGGCTCAATGCCCGGCGCATAGACGGCAAAGGGGATGGGGTCGGCCGTGTGGGTGCGATGGGCCACAGGCGTAGGATGGTCGGGCAAAAGAGCCACAGCCACCCGGTCGCCGAACTGCCGCTCGAAGTCGGGCGACTGCGTGGCCTCCAGGATGGGAGCGATGAGACGACGGTCAAGATTCTCTATGGTGCGGAGCTTGAGATCGCGGTCGCCGTCGTGGCCGGCCTCGTCGCTGGCCTCGACGTGGACATAGACGAAGTCGTCGGTCTGCAGCGCCTCAATGGCGGCACGGGCCTTGGCCTCGTAGTCGGTGTCCCACAGGCCGGTGGCGCCGGGCACGTGGATGACCCGAAGGCCGGCATAGGTGCCGATGCCGCGGATGAGGTCGACGGCGGTGATGACGCTGCCGCGGCGTATCTGGGGATAGATCTCCGTGAGAGGCTTCATCTGAGGACGATAGCCCCCACCCCACGGCCAGATGCTGGAGGCCATGTCCATGCCCTTGCGGGCACGCTCGCGGTTGAGGGGATGCTGCGGCAGGAGCTCCTGGCTCTTGCGGATGAGCTCACCCAAGAGACGGGCCGTCTCCTCGGCCTCGGGACACTGCGCCTTGGGCAGCTTGTCGGCCCAGGTCTGCAGGGGCACGTCGTGAGGCGGCGTGCAGTCGATGCGCTTGTCGCCGCCCTTGATCACGAGCAGATGGCGGTATTGTACGCCGGTGTAGAAATGAATGCGGTCATTGCCGAGTTCCTTCTCGAGATAGCGGATGAGCGTGTCGCCCTCCTCCGTCTCCAGACGGCCGCAGGAATGATTCTTCAGGATGTCGCCCTCGACGCAGATGAGATTGCAGCGCAGGGCCAGATCGCCCTCCTCCAGCGTGACGCCGATGGAAGCTGCCTCCAAGGGGCCGCGACCCTCGTAAACCTTATGCTGGTCGTAACCCAGGATGCTGCTGTTGGCCACCTCGCTGCCGGGGTGGAAGCCGTCGGGCACCGTCTTCAGAAGTCCGTTGCGCCCGTTGCGGGCCAACCAGTCCATGTGGGGTACGTCGGCGTATTGCAGCAGCGTCTTGCCGCCCAGGTCGTCGCGGTGCCAATCGGCCATACCGTCGCCCAAGATGATGATGTGCTTCATACGCTTAAGCCAAACTCATGATGTCAGCAAACACACCGGCCGCCGTGACGGACGCACCGGCACCGTAGCCCTGTATCAGCATGGGATACTCCTTATAGCGCTCGGTGGTGAGCAGAACGATGTTGTTGGAGCCCTCAAGCACATAGAACGAATGGTCCTGCTCGAACTCCTCCAGCTGCACGCTGCCCTTGCCGTTCTCGTAGCGGGCCACGAAACGCCACACCTTGTGCTCCTTCTCCAGGCGCTGGCGACGCGCCTCGAAATCAGCGTCGAGTGAAGGCAGGTTGGCCCAGAACTCCTCCATCGTGCCGTCGAAGAAACTCTTCGGGATGAAGAGGTTGGCCTCCACGTCCTCCTGGTTGATCTTGTAGCCGGCCTCACGCGTGAGGATGACCAGCTTGCGGATTACATCCTTGCCCGAGAGGTCGATGCGGGGATCGGGCTCGCTGTAGCCCTCGGCCTTGGCCATCTCCACAGTCTTGGAGAAGGGCACGGTGGCCGAAATCTTGTTGAAGATGAAGTTGAGCGTGCCGGAAAGGACGGCCTCAATCTTCAGTATCTTGTCGCCGGAGTGGCGCAGGTCGTTGATGGTGCGGATGATGGGCAAGCCGGCACCCACGTTGGTCTCGAAGAGGAACTTCACGCCACGCTTCTGAGCCACCTGCTTGAGGTGACGGTAGTTCTCATAGTCGCTGGAAGCTGCAATCTTGTTGGCAGCCACCACGTTGATATTATGATCGAGGAAGTCGCCGTAGAGTCCGGCCACATCGGCCGAAGCGGTGCAGTCGACAAACACGCTGTTAAAGATGTTCATGCCGATGACCTCGTCGCGCAAACGCCGGATGTCGCTCTTGGGAGCGCTCTTGAGACGCTCGCGCATATTCTCCGTCAGAGCGATGCCGCTGCGGTCGAAGACGGCGTTGTGACCGCTGGCCACGCCCACCACGTTGAGCAGCAGGCCCTCCTCCTTCTTGAGTTTCTCCTGCTGCAGACGGATCTGCTCCAGGAGCTGACCGCCCACAGTGCCCACACCGCAGATGAAGAGGTTGAGCACCTGGTACTCCGAGAGGAAGAACGAATCGTGGATGGAGTTGAGCGCCTTGCGCAGGCTGTTCTCCTGGATGACGAACGAGATGTTGGTCTCGCTGGCACCCTGAGCGCAGGCGATGACACTGATACCGCTTCTGCCGAGAGTGCTGAAGAGCTTGCCGGCGATGCCGGGCGTGCGCTTCATGTTCTCGCCCACAATGGCCACAGTGGCCAGGCCGCGCTCGGCCTTCATGCGGAACATGCGGCCGTCTTCAATCTCCTTCCGGAACTCCTCGTCGAGCACGCGGCAGGCCTTGTCCGTATCACAGTCCTGCACACCGATACTGGTGTTGTTCTCCGACGAGGCCTGCGACACCATGAAGACCGAGATGCCGTGCTGGGCCAAAGAGGTGAAGATGCGCTGGTTCACACCGATCACACCCACCATGGACAGGCCGCTCACGGTGATGAGACTAGTGCCCTTGATGGAGGAGATGCCCTTGATGCTCTTGTGCTCGTCCAGCTGCACATTCTGCTTGACGATGGTGCCCTGAGCCTCGGGGTTGAAGGTATTCTTGATGAGGATGGGAATGTTCTTGCGGCACACGGGATAAATGGTGGGCGGATAGACCACCTTGGCACCGAAGTTGCAGAGCTCCATGGCCTCCACATACGACAGCTCGGGGATGACGTAGGCCGAAGAAATGACCTTCGGGTCGGCCGTCATGAAGCCGTCCACATCGGTCCAGATCTCGAGCACCTCGGCATTGAGCGCCGCAGCGATGATGCTGGCGGTGTAGTCGCTGCCGCCGCGGCCCAGATTGGTGATCTCGCCGCTCTCCACGTCGGTGGAAATGAAACCGCCCACGATGGCCACCTTAGGCAAGGTCTTGAACGCTTCCTTGACCAGCGAGACCGTGCGCTCCTGAGCCAAGACGTTGCGGTTGCCCTGCTTGGCAGTCTTGATGAAGCTGCGGGCGTCATACCACTCGGCTCCTTCAATCATAGCGGCCACGATGCGGGAAGAGATACGCTCGCCGTAGGATACGATGGCGGCCTCCGTCTTGGGCGAAAGGTCGCGGATGAGGTAAACGCCCTGATAGATGCTCTTGAGCTCGTCGAACAGTGCATGCACCGTCTCCGTGAGAGCGGCGCGACGGTCCGGAGCTATGACAGCCTCGATCATGGCATCGTGGCGCTCGACCATCGCACGGAACGACTCGGCATAAGCTCCGTCGCCGGAAACAGCCTGAGAGGAAGTGCGGATGAGCTGGTCGGTGATGCCGCCCAGGGCACTCACCACGACAATCACCTGCTCACGCTCGCCCTCCACGATGCGCTTCACATTCTGTATGCTTTCCACGGAACCGACGCTGGTTCCGCCAAACTTCAGTACTTTCATTTTGTACGCAAATAACAATTTTCGAGCGCAAATTTACAAAAAAAATCCTACATAGAACTAAAAACACGCCGAGGCCGGGGCGCATCTCCTGTTTTTTTTGTATATTTGTGCTGAAAATAACAGCCTTCTTACAGGATAGAAATGAGGAAAAACATCATACTGGGCTTTTTGCTCGCATTCGTTGCAGCCAACATTTCAGCCCAGAACCCCAACCAAATGCCCAAAAAGGCGCAGGCCATCAACCTCTCCGAGCGCTGGGGCAACTACGAACGCAGCCAGTATTTCGGCGTGCGTTTCGGCATGAACGTCTCGCAAGTGATGTTCTACGGCCCCGATGTGGACAACAGCAGCCGCGTGGGATTCAACGGCGGACTGGTGGCCGGATTCATGCTCTCCAAATCGACCCCCATCTTCATTGAGACCGGCCTGCTCTATCAGGGCAAAGGTGCCTACGTCAACAACGACCGCGACGACCGCGTCACCATCAGACAACACTTTCTGGAGATTCCCGCCGTCTTCAAATACAAAATACAGACGGGCGTCGAGCACCTCAAGGTGCAGCCCTTCGTCGGCATGTTCATGGCCTTCGGCGTGAGCGGAGAGACCCGATTCTACGGAGCCGACCCCGCGCGCTATCCGGTGGACAGCCGCGGGCGCTACAAACGCGACACGTTCAGCGAGGGCGGCCTGAGAGCCTTTGATCTCGGGATAAAGATGGGCTGCGGTCTGTCCATGCGCAACTTCTATTTCGAGCTGGGCTACAGCATCGGCCTTGTGAACGCTGCCCGCGACAGCTTCAACGATTTCGGCTTCGACAACTTCGACAACAGCATTCACACCGGATGCTTCTCCACCACCCTCGGACTCGACTTTTAACGCATCACGAACATCCTATATATGAAACGACTTTTTACACTTCTCCTGCTGAGCCTCCATCTCGTCGCCGCAACGGCCCAGGTGCAGGCTTTCATGAAACTGTGGGACAACAAACACACCTATCCCCGCATCAACCAGATAGAGTTTCAGGGCGACGTGCCCACACTCGACAGCTATAACGCCATCTACGGCCACGGCGCCATGATGGAGAACGAATATTGGGGCCTCCGCATCTATATGGACCACCGTCAGAGCATCGACCTCTTCGGCAAGAGCGGGCGCCAGCTGGAGCTGCACCTCACCAATTTCTATTCCACGCGCGAGGATTTGGCCAAAGGGCTCGGCTGCGACATCCTGTGGGCTGGACAGAGCGTGGCGGCCGGATCGCTGCGCGGCTTCATCCCCGACGGTACGGATGCCGACGGCATCATGACCGGACACACCGTCTACGTGGACACTGTTGCCGCCCGAGGACAGCGCATCATGCGCGAAGGACCCGACACCTGCGCCGTGATGGTGTGGGACCGCGACTGGATGTTCAACGGCCACAAAATCTACATGCAGCAGGTCTATTGCATGCGCAAAGGCAGCCGCGAGCTTGAGGTGGACATCTACTTCAAGGGCGATACGGAAGACGACTATTTCGCCACCGGCGTGCAGAAGCTCGAGATCGGCAATCAGGGCTTCATCGAAATGATGGGACGCCCCGAAGTGGACCCCCGCAACGCCGCCATGCTGCTGGCCTCATGGGGCCGCAACGTGCCCGACAAGAATGCGCCCGACCTCATCGAAGGCGTGGGCATCGGCGTGAAGGTGCCCCTGCAATATGTCGTCACCACCCTCGAGACCGACATCGACTATCTGGCCGTGCTACAACCCGTCAACCACCACATCAGCTACACCCTCTCCGTCTGCTCCCTGCGCGAAAAGGACGGCCCGAAGACGGCAGAGGACTGGTTTAACCTGCTTCGCAAATAACATTCTAATAAATATAGGTATATATCGCCATGTTCAAGACACACATGCTTCTCCCGCTTCTCGCCCTGACACTCGCTCTTCCCGTGCAGGCCGAAGAAGAAATCAACGATCAGAACACACCGCTGCACCTCTTGGCTCCCGACTACAAGATGCCCTACGGCGCCCTAAAAAGCGAGGACGTCAAGGCTACGCTCGACCGCATCTTCTCCTGGTGCAAGGAAGGCACCTTCCGCCTCGACTCCTACGAGTGGGGCATCACCTATCAGGCCCTTATGCGCGCCGCAGAGGTGACTAAGGAAACAAAATATACGGACTATGTCAACAGCAGTCTCGACAGCGTGACAGCACGTCCTCTGCGCCGTCTGACGGCGCTCGATGACTGCGGCACCATAACAACGGCCATGATGAAGATGGACGGCCACAAGGGCGGCCGCTTCGACAAGTACATCAAACGCTACAACAATTTCATTTTTAAGGAGCAATACAAGCTGCCCAACGGCATGTTCGCCCGCACCCGTCCGCAGCTCAACACCATCTGGTTGGACGACGTCTATATGGGCATTCCTGCCATTGCCGAGTATGCCATCTGGGCCTCCGAGCCCAAATCGTTCGACGCTGCTGCCGAGATGTTCTTCCGCTTCGTGGAACGTATGTGGCGCCCGGAGAAGCGCATCTACCGTCACGGCTACGTGGAGGGTTTGCGCCAGCAGCCCTCCTACTCCTGGGGCAGAGCCAACGGATGGGCCCTCCTGACCAACACCGAACTGCTGACCCTTTTGCCCAAGGATCATCCTTTGCGTCCGCGCCTTCTGGAGCAGTACCGCAAACATGTGGACGGTCTCTGTGACCTGCAGAGCAGCGAAGGCCTGTGGCATCAGTTGCTCGACCGCAATGACTCCTATCTCGAGACTTCCTGCACCGCCATCTACTGCTACTGCATCGCCCGGGGCATCAACGAGGGCTGGATTGAAGGCATCACCTACGGCGGTGTGGCTCAACTGGCCTGGCACGCACTCTCTACGAAAGTGGACGACAAGGGACGCGTGCAGGGCACCTGCGTCGGCACCGGCATGGCTTTCGACCCTGCATTCTACTACTATCGCCCCGTATCGAGCGCCGCAGCTCACGGCTACGGCCCCATGCTCTGGGCTGCCGCCGAAATGATCGAACTGCTCAAGCACTGGTATCCCCGCACCAACGATTCGGGCCTCCACTACTACTCCACCGAGCAGACCAATCCCGCACCGCTCTTCTTCCTGACCCCCGACGGCAAGGGTGAATCTATCACCGAATGGTAAACAGCCATGTGGGAACAGATTATTGAGGACATCTGTGCCAAGGACGTGACCGTCGTCGGGTCCGTCTTCAAGCTGATGCTCAGCCTTCTGCTGGGCGCCATTGTCGGCGTGGAGCGCCGCCAGAAGGGACAGGTTGCAGGCATGCGCACCTTCTCCCTCATTGCTATGGGCGCAACAATGGCTATGCTGGTGAGCATCTATATTCCACAAGAATATTTGGGGCTGAAGAACGGCGACCCCGGACGCATTGCGGCGCAGGTGATTTCCGGCATCGGCTTTCTCGGCGCCGGCGCCATCATACAGATGAAGGGCTCCGTGCGCGGCCTCACTACGGCTGCCGGCATTTGGATGACGGCCTGCCTGGGACTCGCCGTCGGAGCCGGTATGTATATTGTCTCTGTTGCGGCCTGCATCTTTATCCTCGTTGTCTATCGCATCCTGGAGCAGATAGAGAAGGTTTTCCTCAAAAGTGCAGAACAAAAGATTGTACGTCTCAAGGTGAATAAAATCATCACCGACGGCACGCCCTATCGCGCCTGTTTCCGCGATTACAGAGTGCATATCTCCGATGAATTCTTGCGTTATGACTACACGCAAGGCACCACCATCATCAACTTTATGGTGCGCTCCAAGGACGACACCGACTTCCTGGGACTCTTCGAGCGCATCCACAGCATGGGGGACATTCTTTCTCTCACGCTGACGAACGAAGTGAATAACTGATCCGGCGGCTACCGACATCTCTCAGATTACTTAGATTACTCAGATTACTCAGAATATTCAGAGTATTCTGATATACCACCAAAAAAGCCCTCTGATCTTTTGGACCAAAGGGCTTCTTTTGTAAAACGGCGGCTACCTACATCCCTCCGTCGCGAATGGATATTCGCTCCCCTTTGTGAGGCCGTAGTGACATTCAGTCACTACTCTGAAGACCTCAGTCGCCCACGGACCCGTGGGAGAGTACGTAGCACTTAAACGCAAAAGACCCTCCGAGATTGCTCTCAAAGGGTCTTTGTGTAAAAACGGCGGCTACCTACTCTCCCACGGGTGTGCAGTACCATCGGCGCGGGCGGGCTTAACTTCTCTGTTCGGAATGGGAAGAGGTGGAACCCCGCCACTATAACCACCTTA
>Ga0256405_10002928_pt1 | contig 36938 bp, 30 predicted proteins | sample RumenRJG_02DNA_FD_189096 | JGI IMG/M metagenome (GOLD analysis project Ga0256405, IMG submission 189096) | Bovine rumen microbial communities from Lethbridge, Alberta, Canada - RJG_02 | ecosystem: Host-associated > Mammals > Digestive system > Stomach > Rumen | place: Canada: Alberta...
CATCCTTCACAGAAGATACTAAGGCCATAACAATTCCAAGGTCTATCGCAGGTTCATTCATACGTATTCCACCTGCAATATTCACATAGGCATCATACTCGCTAAGATGAATCCCCAAGCGCTTTTCCAATACAGCCATTAATAAATTCACTCGATTATAATCGCAGCCTGCTGCTGTTCGGCGCGGCATACCAAAATTACTTCTGCAAACAAGTGCCTGGATCTCAATTAGAATAGGACGCGTACCTTCCATGGAACATGCCACAACGGATCCGGAGGCATTTTCCGGCTTTCCTTCTAGCATAAACTCAGAAGGATTCTGGACTTCTCTCAGTCCATCCTGTTCCATCTCAAACACACCAATTTCATCTGTGGAACCAAATCGATTCTTCACGCTACGTAGAATTCGATAGGACGCATGACGGTCACCCTCTAAGTAAAGCACTGTATCCACCATATGCTCTAATACACGAGGGCCAGCAACAACCCCTTCCTTAGTAACATGTCCCACTACGAAGATTGTTATATTAAGTCCCTTTGCAATCTTCATTAACGTGGCCGTCGCCTCTCTAACCTGAGACACACTTCCTGGTGCAGAGTCCACAGAATCCGAAAACATGGTCTGGATAGAATCTATGATTACGATTTCTGGTTTTTCTTTTCGAATCACTCCATCAATCAGTTCCAGATTCGTCTCACAGAGCAGTGCAAGCTTATCATTGAATTGGCCCATTCGATCTGCTCTTAATTTGATCTGTTGAAGAGATTCCTCTCCAGAAATATAGAGCATTCTAAGGTTATCTTCACAAATATTACGACACATCTGCAGCAAAAGAGTGGATTTTCCGATGCCAGGATCTCCTCCTACAAGAACAAGGGATCCTGTAACGATGCCTCCGCCTAATACACGGTCCATCTCCTCCATGTGTGTAGATGTTCGTATTTCCTCTTCAATTTGAATCTGCGAAAGTTTTGTAGGCTTCCTATCAGAAACTTCTTGTGCATGATTCTTAAGTGTTTTCTTATCCACTTCTGCTTCTACAAAGGTATTCCACTCTTTACATCCTGGACACTGACCCATCCATTTTCCAGACTCGTATCCACACTCCTTGCAAAAGAATAAGATTTTCGTTCCCTTCGCCATAATGCTCCTTTGAAAACAAAACTGGCTGATTCGAACCATAAGGGTAATCAAAATCAGCCAGTCATTATAAATAATAGTTACAGAAAATAAATTATTTCTTTTTAATAGATACTTCAACGCGACTCTTAGGATCAAGTTCAACACTTAAGCTTAACTTTCCGCCGAGATTCGTTTTCATCGTTCCTGCGTCTTTACCATTTACAGTAATATCATACTCAGTCTCTGCTTCTAATTCTAATGTGATCTGAGCATCCTCAAAGCCCTCTACAAAGAATTTAATCTCCTCATTACTATTAGAGAACTTTTCAACAGCTGTACCTGGTACAGATTCATAAACAAACATCTCATTACGTTCAAGTTTGGTAATTTCTTTGAATGTTTTAATCTTGTAAGTATCACCGTTATATTCAAAATCACTTTTCTTGGCCTTCTCTCCAAGTTCGTAATTTCCAAAGCTAATGGTACCATCTGATTCTTTGCGGATCAGTTCCTCTACGACTGCCATTTCGTGCTCCTCTCAAATTATTGGTGACTTGTGTCTGTTATGAAAACCTATCGGTTTTCATTTATTATATTACTTCCCTATTTGTTTTTCTATTATTTCTTCTTTTTTGATACAGTTTTCTTGACTACAGATGATGCACCATTTTTCTTTTTGCTTGTAGACTTCTTGGTTCTCTTCTCTGACTTCTTACTTGTCTTCTTCGTAGAAGGCTTTGCACTCTTTTTTGAAGAAGTCTTTGGCTTCTCAGACTTGAATACAAGCTTTCCAGCCACTGCAGAAACAACCAGAATATCTCCAGCCTTCACGTTACCAGATAATAGTTCATCTGATAAACGGTCTTCAATATCCATCTGAATTCTTCTACGCAACGGACGTGCTCCATACTTCGGATCATATGCCTTATCGACAATATAGTTTTCAGCGCTTGGCTGAATTTTTAATTCAATAGAAAGATTGTCTTTTGCACGCTTAATTAATGATGTAGCCATCAGCCGTACGATTTGCTTCAAATCATCCTTTGTAAGCATTCTAAATACAATGGTCTCATCAATTCGATTTAAAAACTCAGGGCGGAAAATCTGTTTCACTTCTGTCATCACATTGGACTTCATGCGATTATAGTTTTCCTTTGCTGAATCTGTTCCACCAAATCCAAGATGCTTAGGTTCTACGATTTCCTGAGCCCCAGCATTGGATGTCATAATAATAATCGTATTTTTGAAATCAACACGACGGCCTTGCGAGTCCGTGATATGTCCATCGTCTAAAACCTGTAGAAGCACATTAAATACATCTGGATGTGCCTTTTCAATCTCATCAAACAAGACTACAGAATATGGATGTCTCCGAACCTGTTCGCTCAGCTGACCGCCTTCTTCATACCCAACATAACCCGGTGCAGATCCAATCATCTTATTAACGCTAGTCTTATCCATGTACTCTGACATATCGACACGGATCATAGCACTTTCATCGCCAAATACCGCTTCTGCAAGAGCTTTCGATACTTCTGTTTTTCCAACACCAGTTGGACCTAAGAATAAGAAAGATCCAACTGGACGATTTGGTTCTTTTAATCCAACTCTACCACGTCGAACAGCTCTTGAAACAGCGCCAACTGCTTCCTCCTGGCCGATCACACGCTTATGAAGAGTCTTTTCTAGATTACGAAGGCGTGTCGCTTCTGTCTCTGTCAGTTTCGCAACTGGAATATTGGTCCATTGAGATACAACCAATGCAACGTCATCCTCAGACAAAATCAGTTTCTTTGCAGATGAACGTCTCGCCTGCTTCTTTTCTGCAGATAGAAGTTCCTTCTTTAATTCTTTTTGATGCGCGCGGATTTCAAGAGCCCGATTCATATCGTCATCCATTAAAGCCTGCTCTAACTCTGCCTCTGATTCCTCGATGGAACGGCGAAGCATAGACATGTTTTCTGGAGCCTTTACCGCACTTAGTCTCAAACGTGCAGCTGCTTCATCCATTAAATCAATGGCTTTGTCTGGTAAAAATCGATCCGAAATGTATCGCTCTGCTAATTGTACCGATGCATCAATTGCCTCATCTGTAATCTGAACATTATGATGTTTTTCATATAGAGAGCGAATTCCCTTAAGAATTAAAACGGTATCTTCTTTGGACGGTTCCTCTACCATCACTGACTGGAATCTACGCGCAAGTGCTGCATCCTTCTCAACATGCTTGCGATACTCATCAATGGTTGTGGCACCAATCACCTGAATCTCTCCACGAGCAAGCGCTGGCTTTAGAATGTTGGACGCATCCAAGGCCCCCTCTGCTCCACCTGCACCAATCAGAGTATGTAGCTCATCAATAAACAAAATGATATTACCCAAAGAAACTACTTCTGCAATTACCTTTTTAATTCGTTCCTCAAATTCTCCACGATACTTAGAGCCAGCAACCATCCCGGATAAATCAAGGGATAAGACTCTTTTGTCAGCAACAGAATCTGGAACATTTCCATTCACAATGCGCTCTGCCAGTCCTTCAACGATTGCTGTTTTTCCAACACCTGGCTCACCAATTAAGCATGGATTATTCTTTCCTCTTCGAGATAGAATCTGAACCACACGTGAAATCTCTGTCTCTCTGCCAATAATTGGATCTAACTGACCCATCGCAGCTAGTTCTGTTAAATCTCTAGCATATTGATCTAAGGCTGGAGATTCACCAAAAGAATGCTGTCCAGAGACAGAATTCATTTCTTCCTTGTAGATATCTCCCGCACGCCCCATTGCTTCTAAGATATTCTGGAACAATCTCTGTGCATTCACATCCATGGAGTTTAAGAGTCTCGCACCTGCGCAGTCTTGAATCTTCAACAGTGCAAGAAGAAGATGCTCTGTTCCAACCTCCTCGGAATGACTATACTCTGCTTCTAATTCAGCCTGCTCTAAGAGCTGCTCCAACTTAGGTGTATAACCAGAGCGATCCATTATTGCGCTCCCGCTCTCCGGAGCGATTAATTCGGAAATCAGACGAATCACATCTTCTTTCATGATTTTTTCATGATGAAGTACTCGACAAGCAACAGAGTCCTCCTGTTGGAGCAAGCCAACCAGTAGATGCTCTGTTCCGACATAGTTGTGATTTAATCTTTTTGATATTCTCTTTCCGTAGGCTAATGCCTGCTTAGCCGTTACTGTATAGTTCATTACAATCCCTCTATTTCTATACTTCTCAGTATATTCTACAACACATCAAATTATAAATTATTCAAATCAATAAAATCGTCATCTGATCCCATCTTCGCCTTACGATTTTCTGCGGATTCAAGAATCTGATCATCAAAATTGCTTGTGCTTTCCTCATCCTCAGTTGGGTCATCCTCCCAGACTTCCTCTTCCTTATGGAAGAAGAAGCGGTGCTTTTTCTTAGGAGCTGTCTGATCCTCATCATCAAAGTCATAGGACTCTTCAAGGGAGTCAGCATCTTCAGGCTGGGCTACTTGAAGTTCTGTTTCCACAGTTTCAGGTGCAGGAGCCAAATCATTGGCCTCTTCCTCTTCTACCATCTCTGTAGAAGCTGTCTCCTCTGGCATCATCTCTGTTTCTGTCAAAGCGGAAGTTAAGGCCTGCTCTAAATCCAAGCTCCCGTCATCATCCTTATTAATATCTAAATCAGAATCTTTTTCTGCTACAGTATCTGTTACTACATCATCAGGAGTTACTACTTTTTCTCCATTCAGCAGTTCATTATCGATCTGAGTATCTTCCGTCGCTTCATCTGAATCATCCTCTGCTGCATCGTTAGAATGATTGTTACCCGCAAAGGAATTAGGCAGTGGCTGACTGTTTTCTAATTCATCTACTCTCTTTGCTTGTGAAAGAGCATGTTCTCCACTGAACCAATCATCAGTATCTTCATCCTCTTCATCCTCAAATACATCTTCATTTCTTCTCTTCTTAGAAAAGATTAGATTTATAATAATGATAATGATAATTGCAAGAAGGAGAATGCCTGCAGCAGCCATTACCTTCGTTTTACCGATTTCATTTATTTTATCCTTAATAGCTGCAATGAAGTTGGTATTTGAATCTTTTGTCTTCTTACCTTTCTTGGCCTCTGCTGACTTATTTTTGTCTTCAGAGCCTGACTTCCCATGAACCAGTTCGAATACATCATCATTGGTCTTTTGTATTGAGCCAGCTGATGAGTCATAGGTATACCAAGAAGCCTCACCATTATCAACAGATGCATACAAATAATAGAAACTTGTATCTGTACCAGACAGGTTATAAGCCGGATAAGTAGCGTCTCCAATCTTCACTTCGCTAGAAATAAGTAACTCCGTAGGAAGCTTCTCTGGTGTCTGTAGTACATACTTCACCTTATTAATGGTAACTTCATTACTATTCTCTGGTGTCTGGTTCGTATCGGTACTTGGATCAGGAGTAGGCGTCTTTGCAGGAGCAGCAGGTGTTGTATCCTGAGTAGCAGCTGCTTGTACGTTAAGCTTTGCACTACATCCAGTTAAGCCAGTCGCAGATACAATAACATTCGCAGAACCAGCTGCAGTCGCTTTAAAGGTTAATGTAGCCTTGGTCCCTGTAAATGTAACTGCATTACCACTTAAGGTATAGCCAGTTGCAGTACAGTTGGTCAGTGTTAATACACTGGTCGTAAAACGTACTTTAATAGTATCAGACTTTGATCCTGTTATGGTAGCCTTCACGCTATCGCCAACTGTAACTGAATTCTTTGAAAAATAAAGTCCTGTTGTTCCTGATGTAGTTGTAGTAGTTGTTGCATTCTTGGTAGTACTAGCAGGCTTAGTTGTTGCCTGGACATTCATGTTTCCGAAAAGGATGGCAACAGATAAAGCACCTACTGCCGTCAATTTGAAAAAGCGATTACCGAAAGTCTTCATTATTTACGTCCTTTCAACGCTTAGTTTATCAATATATATTAAATTATAGGAAACATGAATGAGGCAGTCAACAATTACCATAGAGTAACCCACCCCATATTAAGAAGGAAAGAGCTGAAAATGAGGTGATTCCATGAACTGGATTAATTGACCCAATGTCCACTCCGATAATTGCAAGTCCTAGTAAGAATATTCCAATTGCTGTACATAATGCTAGAATTGCACAAACCAAAATAGTTTCTCTTGTTAATCTCTTTTTCTTCATATTGGCCTCCATCGCTTATCTTTCTTTACATCCTCTGTACGCCTTAGTTTTTTTGCTTTACTTTCTTATGGGTGCATCTCTTTATCTGTCTTACTTCCCATGCATGCTTTACTTTCCTTACTTTCTATACATGCATTTTCTTTTGCATATTTTTCATATGCACGCCTCACACCTTCTTCTGATGAAAGAAGCATATCAAATAAGTTGTCCCATTAATGGGGATAGTTTATAAAGGATGTAAAGTTGCTTCAGAAAACCATCTTTTTATTTTTCTCACTAATTTCATTTATTAACAGCATGTAACAATCACCATTTTTTCATCTTCCATTTCTTATTTTCATGTGTTTTATGTAGTTCAATTCTCTATTTTACAAGCAAAAAGTTGTATTCTATACAACTTTAACTTATGATAAAGAGCGTTGGTATTCACATAAGTAGAAAGGAATTGCATCATGAATTGCATGGTCGCACAATCCGGTGGCCCTACGGTAGCAATTAATGCCTCCCTTGCTGGAGTTCTAGAAATGAATCGTAAGACAAATCATTTCTCAATTGTCTACGGAACTATTAATGGAATCATTGGGGTATTAGAAGAGCGTTTCTTAAACCTGTCAGAGAAAATGGAAAATGACGCTTCTTTTACCAAACGATTGATTCACTCTCCTGCCATGTATCTGGGTTCTTGCAGATACAAGCTCCCAAAGGGAGACGAGGGACAAGAAAAATATCAGGAGATCTTCAAGGTATTCGAAAAGTTAGAGATCGATACGTTCTTTTACATCGGTGGCAACGACTCTATGGATACAGTGGATAAACTTTCGCAATACGCAAAGGCCCATGCGCTTCCTGTTAAAATCATTGGCATTCCTAAAACCATAGATAATGACCTAGTAAAAATAGACCACACCCCAGGCTTTGGATCTGCAGCGAAATATGTGGCTGCATCTGTAAGAGAAGTAGCTATGGATGCCTATATCTATGCAGTAAAAAGTGTCACAATCGTTGAGATTATGGGCCGCGATGCAGGGTGGTTAACAGCAGCAAGTGCACTTGCTCGTACTAAGCACTCCCCTGCCCCAGATCTCATCTATCTCCCAGAAGTTCCTTTTGACTTAGACAAATGTATTCAAGATACCAGATCTCTCTTAGAAGGAAAAAATACAGTTGTTATTGCTATGTCCGAAGGAATCCGTGATAAAAATGGCGACTACATTAGTACCGCTGATAGCGCGAGTGATATCTTTGGGCACAACCACCTTAGTGGTGCTGGAAAAACTCTTGAAGGCTTGTTAAAGAATGCCCTTCAGGTAAAGGTTCGTTCCATTGAAATTAACGTATTACAGCGTGCGGCTGCTCATATGGCATCCGAGACGGACCTTATGGAGTCTGAACTTCTTGGAGAAAACGCTTTTTCTCTTGCAATGGAAGGAAAAACCGGGCTGATGTCAATTCTCACTAGAGAAAGCAGTAATCCCTATAAAGTCGCATATAGTTCATGGCCAGTTTCAGAAATTGCAAATCAGGTAAAATCTGTTCCAAGAGAATGGATTAACGAGGACGGAAATGATGTAACCAAAGAAATGGTGGATTATTTAAATCCTCTGATTCAGGGTGAGCCCGATGTCCCTTATGTAGATGGCTTACCAGATTATCTCCCAGTGGAGCATCTATATCCTAATAGATAATGCTTATATACAATTTATAAATGCTAATCTGAAACTGAGTGGCTCAGTTTCAAATTGACAATCATAGCGATTTCTATAGCAAAAATGGTCACCTCAAAATTTAAGGTGACCATTTTCCTATATATGGAATCTTCTTTTCATCTCTGTTCGAGCGGTGGTTCCTCCCAGGATCAAGGTCCCAAGGAAAACAATAATCGCAGATAAAATTGCAATCTCAGATACCAATGGATGCGTAACGACGTGGTAATGAATAAACCCTAGTGGTATGAATGCAACCAAAATCATCAATAACTGGAAAAGCATATAGCCTTGCCAATTCTTATGATTCACAATCATTAACACAATGAATATCACATCAACAAGGAGCATTGCTCCAGGCAATACAAAGTTAATGGACCAACGATGGAATCCTGTCACCCAGTCAATCAGGGCAACTAAAAGGACTGCACCAAGGACTGTAACAAAAATACGATGGAGATAGCCTGCTTCTCTTGCAGACAAGGACAGAATCCACAAAACATACAAAAGTGACCCTACCACAATAAGACTCCACCAAATCTGTTGACTGGTAGTGTAATTGATATATACCGAAATAATGGAAATAGAGACCACCAAAAAGGTAATAATACTTAGCGCTCTGCTAATCAGCTTTTTACGTTTGGTAACATCCGGATAGTTCACACTACCGTGAAAAACACCCTCCTCATCCGTTAAGATATTTTTGCACAAAGGACAGGTATCTGTCTCATCCAATATTTCTACTTTACAATGTTTACAATAGCTCAATTAAATACTCCTTACCCATTTCTCCAAGAAGGATCATTCCATATAAAATTGCCTTACCAATTCATTGCCGTTGGATTATATAATATACGCCACCATTTTACAGCAGTCGGATGATATATTTCCCCTAAAAATTCCCTCTTTTGAAGATGATATAAGCACTATAGAATTTTCAAATAGATCCTATGAAATCACAATGTTCAAAACAGACTAGTAAAACACGCCATTGGTCTCAATCTCAATATGTAATCCATCCTCGGACATCTGGCGGAATACATCTCTCACAATAGATGTATCAATCAATGCTGATGTGAATGCCACAATCAATCGATCCTCATAAGAGGCAACTGCAGCTTTCAGATTCTGTCCTAAAGAGAATGGCAGGAAGCTATAAAAGCTTCGAATATATGCCTTATAGTCCTCTTCCACTGTGATTCGCCCAATATTTGTAATGGTTGTAGTATTCGCAGATGCTGTCTTATTATAAATAAACCTCATCGCTGCATTCTTAAGGGGAAGTGGAACTGCTCTTGCCACAAGAATCTTCTGATTGGCTACATTATATGAGAATATTGATTCTAAATTCTCCTTGGTCATCTGCTCTGCCAAGCTACTCTCGGTAATCTCTACAATCTCCTCAAAGCTATAGTCATCCTTCTCTGGAATAAACTCTGCAGAAACCATTACGAAGAAATTCTTAGTGGTCTGAGACTGAAAATATGGTCTCAAATTCACTGGAACAGCCACACGAATTGGGCGATTCTTAGACACCCCATTGGGATAATTACGATAGGTAGAGTAGATAAATGCTGCCACGATATAATCATTAATGGTGGTGTGATACTTTTCCTTCACTACCTTCTTTAAATCCTGAACAGATAGAGTGCCGGTAATCACGCCAAAGGCACCATATGGAAGCTTCTCTCCTGGAATAGTAAAGGCTTTACCAACCTTATACTGTGCAGGGCTTGCCTTACGGAAATTACGTAGGAAGCTATCCTCTCGATTTAAGGATGTCTCATCGGACAAGCCATCTCCTAGCTTCTCTGACAATTCAGGGTGTGCCAATCGAAGATACTGATAGGTAAGTTCCCTTAAGAATATAATACCTCCCATACCATCAGCTAATACGTGAAAGACTTCCAGATTAATCCTCTTCTTAAAGTAAGTCACACGGAATAAATAACTGCGATTACGGTTGGGATGAATCAATCGACAAGGGTATGTACTCTCAAGAACAACCTCTGGTGCCTTCTTTCCATTCTCTTCGAAGTAATACCAAAAGATACCTGTGCGAAGGCGAAGATTAAATCCAGGAAACTTAGGAGTCACAATATCAACCGCTCTCTGTAATAAGTCTGGCTGAATCACCTCATTCAACTCGCAACAAATACGATAGGTATTGGTCATTCGCTCTCCCGCGATGACCGGAAATAGATTTGCTGTATTATCTAGTTTTTCCCATTTAATATAACGATCTGACAAAAAATCACTCCTATTATTTAGAATATATCTATTTTCATGCATGTCACGGAATCCGTCAACAGATTTCACAGTTTTGTCTTCTTTTCCTGATGCTTTCTAGCAAAATACAAAAGCAGATTCCCTGGAAGTATCTTCGTAAAAGGATAGCTTAATTTCATAAGGACCCCGGGAATGATCACCTTTTTCTTTCGTGCCATTCCACGAAGGGCCTCCCTAGCACACTGCTCTGCAGTGATTGCACCTAGTCCTTTTTTTACCTGTCCTCCTGCCTTGGTAGAAAAATCAGTTAAAACCGGTCCTGGGCAAAGGGCTCCTATATACACACCCTTCTTCTTGCAGGAATATTCTGTAGCAATGGATCTGGTTAGTGATAAGGCATAGGCTTTGGTTCCATAGTAGACTGCCATCCCCGGACTTCCTGGCATATATCCCGCTGAGGATGCAACATTTAAAATAGAGCCACTTCTCCTCTTCAGCATATCTGGGAGGAATAATTTCATCATGCACATTAAGCCTATACAATTGGTCTCTGTCTCTTCCACTTCCTTTGAAAGATCTGTCTCTAGAAAGTTTCCAATGGTCCCAAATCCTGCAGCATTGATTAAGACATCGATCTCTCTATTTTGCAACTTATCGTATAGTTTCTGGCAATCTCTTGGCTTTGACACATCACAGGAAATGGTTTCAATTGTATTCTTTCTCGCCTTCGATTGATAGGAATCTAGAATGGATGCTCTGCCATCTTCCAGTCGGTTTACATTTCTCCCTACCAAAATCAGATCATAGGATTCATATAAAATTCTAGCAATCTCTAAGCCGATTCCTGATCCGCCACCAGTGATAAGTGCTAGCATTCGATCGCTCCTCTCAAAGTAAATAATGTATACATCTATTGTAATTGTAATTGTAATTGTAATTGTAATCTATGAAAGCAAAAAACGAAACAAAAAAGAGCCCAGGATAACCTGGGCTCTCGTTCAAGATCCTTCTATGAATTACAGAAGTGCATACTTCAGAACGAAGATGATTGCAAGAACAATCATAAGTGGAGTTACTGGCTCACGATCTTCCTTATTCTTAGTCATTGCATTTGCAATCAGGTTGATGACAACATAAGAGATGATACCAACTGCGATACCCTCAGAGATAGAGTACATCAGAGGCATGCAAAGAACGGTAAGGAATGCTGGAACACCCTGACGAAGGTTCTTAAAGTCTACATCAACAATTGCAGACAGCATCAGGAATCCAACGTAGATCAGAGCTGGAGCAATAGCGAATGTAGGGATTGTTGTAAAAATAGGAGCAAAGAAAATTGCGATTAAGAACATCAGTCCTGTAACAACTGAAGCAAGACCAGTTCTAGCACCTGCACCTACACCTGCAGAAGACTCAACGAATGTTGTAGTGGTTGAAGTACCAAGGATTGCGCCTGCACAAGTTGCAATCGCATCTGCAAGAAGTGCTGGCTTAATCTGAGGAAGCTTTCCTTCCTTATCAAGCATACCTGCACGATCAGATACACCGATCAGAGTTCCGATGGTATCGAAAATATCAACAAAAAGGAAGGAGAACATGATAACAATAAAGTCCATGATCTTCACATCGCCGAATGCACCGAAATCAAATGCAGCGCCAAAGGTCTTACCAAGACTTGCAAAGTTTGTCATATGCATGCTTGGAATTACAGAATAGAAACCAGCTTTTGGATCTGGAACGTATACACCAGCTGTCTCTAAAATCATATCTAATACCCAAGTAGCTACGATACCAATTAAGATACCGCCAGGTACTCTCTTATACTCTAAGACAACGATCAGAAGAACACCGATTAATGCTACAAGCGCAACGATGCCTGCTGTATGCCACGTATTACGAAAGCTTACATATGTTACCAGTGTAGAATCAGACTTCACAACAAGCTTCGCATCCTGTAATCCGATGAAAGCAACGAAAAGACCGATACCAGCGCCAACACCCTTCTTTAAGCACATTGGAATGCCATTGAAGATTGCCTCACGCACATTGGTAAGTGTCAGAAGGATGAAGATTACGCCCTCGACAAATACTGCAAACAGTGCAACCCGCCAAGAATAGCCCATGCCAAGGCAAACAGAGAATGCGAAGTAAGCATTCAGTCCCATACCTGGTGCAAGCGCAAATGGAAGGTTTGCTAAAAATGCCATTGCAAGTGTTCCGATGAAGGAAGCAAGACATGTAGCAATCATTACTGCCTCTGCATCCATACCTGCATTGCTAAGAATTGATGGGTTAACAGCCAGAATGTAGGCCATTGTCATGAAGGTTGTCAGACCTCCGAGTACCTCTGTTTTAACAGTGGTATTCTTCTCCTTTAATTTAAAGAAGTTTTCCATATAAATCCTCCTAAGAATTTAACTCCCCCACTCACTTATTCGGGGAAGAAACAACTTACAAAATGAATTATAAGTACAAATAATAACTTTTTCAATACTTATTACCCATCTTTTATTAATATGCCTATTTTATATTTTCATATATATAATTAGTATAACTTATAAGTTTTATTTTGCATCGATTAGTCTCTTTTATAAATACAATGCCAGCCAATAATAACTGAATGATGAACCAATTCTTAGCCATTCCATTTGATAATGATCATCTCAGAGTTGAAAAAAAAACACCCAGCCATAACAGCTGGGTGTCATCATCCACTACTTAGGAATTACTTCTTGAAGAAGCCCTTCTTCTTACCGGTATCTTCAGCATCAGGCTTAACTTCCTCAGTCTGAACAGCATCCTCAGGCTTCTCAACTGCAGAGATTGCAGCCTTCTGCATAGGGATACGGCAGTTCTTATTGTTACCGAACTCAACGATTACGGTATCCTCATCTGCAAGATCGATTACTACTCCGTAGAAACCGCTTGTTGTAAGAACAGTATCACCTACTGCTAAGGATTCCATCAGTGCATTCTTCTTCTTCGTCTCTTTCTGCTGTGGACGAATCATGAAGAGATACATAAAACCGAAAAGAATAACAATCCAGACGATCAGGCTGACACCACCTGCTGCTGCGGAATTTAAAAGAATCATTTGTATGCCTCCTAATACTTTATTTCATCATAACGAGTTTATTCTACATAATCAGTGGATGATATGCAATAGTGAACTACTCAGTTACAAGTAATCGAGTAGTTCAAATACGACCTGCTTCCCGATCATATTCCTTCATATTATCAATCATCTCTTCCTTCCACTGATGATAATTGCCATCTTCAATAGCCCCACGGATCTCTTCCATCAGGTGGTTATAGAAGTAGAGATTATGGAGAACTGCAAGACGCATACCCAGCATCTCCTTCGCCTTAAACAGGTGATGGATATAAGCACGGCTATAGGTACGGCAAGCGGGACACTGACAGCCCTCTTCAATTGGGCTCATATCCAGTTCATACTTCTTATTAGACAGATTAATCTTACCCTTATGGGTATAGACATGACCATGACGTCCATTACGAGATGGATATACACAGTCGAAGAAATCTACACCACGCTCGACTGCTTCTAAGATATTCTGAGGCGTACCAACACCCATAAGGTAGGTTGGCTTATCCTTAGGAAGATAAGGTGTCGTCTCTTCAATGATCTCATACATCTGTTCTGCAGTCTCACCTACAGCCAAGCCGCCAATGGCATAACCATCAAGATTCATCTCAGAAATACGCTTAGCATTTTCCACACGAATATCCTTATAGATGGCTCCCTGGTTGATACCGAAAAGTAACTGCTTCGGATTCACAGTACCTTCCATCCCATTCAATTCATTCATCTTATCCTGGCAACGCTTCAGCCAACGCTCTGTACGGGCAACAGACTTCTCAACATACCCACGCTCAGCCACAGAGCTTGGACACTCATCAAATGCCATGGCAATTGTAGAGCCCAGATTGGACTGAATCTGCATAGACTCTTCTGGTCCCATGAAGATACGATGGCCGTCAATATGTGACTGGAAGGATACACCCTCCTCCTTAATCTTACGGAGTTTTGCAAGAGAGAATACCTGGAATCCGCCGGAATCCGTAAGAATCGGGCGATCCCAAACCATAAACTTATGGAGACCACCCAGCTTACGAATCATCTCATCTCCAGTGCGAACATGAAGGTGATAGGTATTGGATAATGCAACCTGTGTATCAATGGAATGTAAGTCATCAGTAGACACACCACCCTTAATGGCAGCAACCGTTGCAACATTCATAAAAAGTGGAGTCTGTACTGTTCCGTGCACCGTTGTAAACTCTGCACGCTTGGCATTGCCATCCGTCTTCAGTATCTTATAGGTACTCTTCTCTGTCATTTCAAATTCCTTAAACTATTTCTTATAAAAATTCTTCAGTGCATCCACCTGGCTAGATGCATTCTGCATCATAAGGTCCAGGATTGTAATTGCAGCCATGCTTTCCACAACCACAACTGCCCTTGGCACAATAATTGGATCATGACGTCCATGGATGACAATCAAAGTGTCATTTCCCTGATCATCCACCGTCTGCTGGGCTAGTGCAATAGAAGGTGTCGGCTTCACAGCGGCACGAAATACCAACTGGCCTCCATCAGACATACCGCCAAGGGTTCCACCTGAATGGTTGGAGGATTTCTTCACCTCATCCCCATCCATATAGAAACCATCATTGTCCTGACTACCATGCAAAAGACTTGACTGGAAGCCATCTCCCACTTCAAATCCCTTAATTGCACCAATAGACATAACAGCCTGTCCAAGCAGGGCATCTAGCTTATCAAAAACCGGTTCTCCAAGTCCCACAGGGAGACCATCCACCCGGCACTCAATAACGCCGCCGATAGAATCCTTTCTCTCCATACAGGCATCTAGATAACTCTGTGCCCGCTCTACCACATTGGGATCTGGTAGACAGAATGGATTCTTAGAAATGTAAACCGGGTCCACATTTTCAGCCACCACTGGACCAATGGACTTGGCGTAACAGGTAAAGGAAATTCCAAACTCCTTCAATACCTGCATGGCAATGGCTCCGCCAATAACACGACCAATGGTCTCTCTGCCAGAGGATCTGCCGCCGCCACGGTAATCTCTAATTCCATACTTCTCTTGAAAGGTATAATCTGCATGCCCAGGTCTATAAACATGGGCAATATTGGAATAATCCTTAGAGTGCTGGTCACCATTCCAAACCAAAACAGAAATAGGTGTCCCTGTGGTCTTTCCATCAAATACGCCAGATAGAATCTCACAGCGATCCGCTTCCTTTCGGGCGGTGGTTGCCTTGGACTGTCCTGGCTTTCTTCGGTCCAGATAGCTCTGGATATCTTCTTCTGTAAGTGGAACTCCTGCCGGGCAGCCGTCTACAACTGCTCCTAGTGCCTTTCCGTGGGACTCACCCCAGGTGGTAACACGGTATACCTTTCCAAAGGTAGAACCTGCCATCGAATTGTCTCCTCTTTTTCTTTTTCCTAACTCTTCCTGACTCTCTTATCTCATCTTATGAATGTGAATGCGGTTTGGCTGATTGATCTTCACCGGTGGATTCTTAAGTAAGCAATAATGATCCTTATAATGAATCTTAAAGGTTCTAAGATCATTGGTGTCATGGTTAGCCACTACCAGGAACTCATTTCCTGGAAGGATAGCAATAGACTTTGGATACTCACCACTGATAAAGGTCATGCCGTCATAACTTAACATACCAGTCTCAGCATCCCTTTTCAGACAAGTTACAGCATTCAATGCATCCACTGCTACAAAGAGGTAATCCTCCGTCTCATTAAAGGTCATATTCATAGAAGCTGCAGCTTCATATGTTTTATTGAGAACAGATACAGTCTGAATCTTTTCAAATACAGGCTCATCTCTGTCATCTACATGATACGTATAAACTTCTACGGAATTATTTAATCCAGTCAATACATATGCATACTTACCATCCTTAGAGAAGCGGATCTCCCTTGCACCACCTCCTAATTCCGGGCGGATAATATCCGCCATGCTAAGGTGTCCCATTTCATAATCCACACGGTAGACCTTCACCTGATTCAGGCCAAAATCTACTGCACAGAGGAACTTCTCATCTGGAGTCAGGCGAACACAGGTTACCTTGGCATGATCAAAATGAGGATCACCAAAACCGATGCCTGCGCCCTTATGGAATACACCATATGCAATGTCACCGATGGTTCCGTCTGCCTTAAGTCGCATCATGGTTACTCGGCCATCGTGATATCCACCAACAAAGAGATAGCGATTCTTAGAATCAACTTCAACGAAGTCGCCACGCATGCCGCCAATCCACTGCTGACTTGTCTTATGTAAGTCACCATTCTCATCAATGGAGAATGAAGCAACACCTTCATCTGCAATGGAGTATAAGGTCTGTCCATCATGAGAAACTGTAAGGTAGGACGGATTATTAATCTCTGCAACCGATCTCTCCGTAAAAACACCAGTCTGGGTATCCACATCATAGACATGGATGCCTAAGCTATTCTCATGTGTGTAAGTGCCAACATATGCTACATATTTATCTTTTGCCATAACATTACCTCCTTCTTAATCTTCCTCTTTATTCTACCCCCGATTGGAAAACTGTCAATCATCTCAGAACAGTTAAGGCAAGACCATCTCCTATAGGAAGAATCTCCGTCTGGAGATCTTCGTCATGTGTAAGCGCATATAAGTATTCTCGCACTCTCTTATGAATGGTTCGATTTCTCCTATGGATGGCAAAGTGAGACTCCACCAATTCTCCCTCCTGCAACACATTATCTGTGATTAGAAGGGTATTCTTTTCCATTAGATCCTTCAGCAATGGAAGCCAAACAGGATACTGTCCCTTAGCTGCATCCATGAAGATCAGATCATAGGGTCCATGGAAATGTAAACCGAAGCCTTGATCCCCCTGCTTTTTCTCTTCTCCCATCAATCGAAGAATCTCTCCTGCATCGCCAAAATGTAGGGTGATATAGTCTTCTACACCGCAGGCCTTAAAATTTGCCTCTGCCTCTGGGATACGAACATCATAATTTTCAATCGTATCAATATGAAAATCATCCGAGAATTCCAAAAGATTCTTAGCCATTAGAATGGAGGAGAATCCCACTGCAGTACCGATTTCAAGAATACGCTTAGGGCGTCTGGCCTTCATCTCAAAGGACAGGAAGCGCTGCATAGAGGGACGAATCAATGGGACATACTTCTCTAAGCATGCCTCCTCAATAGACATAAGTTCAGGGTAGTTCTCCAGTGGATCCGTAAGGGAGGACAGAAAACCTTCCATCCTCTCCTCACGGATGGACCGATACTCTCGGTCCTCTCTTGCCTCCTTTAAAGAACTACCCTGTTCGAATACTCTCATTATACTTCCTCGATGACTGGAAGAATCATAGGACGTCTCTGTGTCTCTTTCCAAACGAAGTCAGACAGTGTACCCTTTACCTCATTTTTAATACGAGTCCAATCAGATACATGCTGATCCTGTAAGCGATCCATCAAGTCAATCAGTACATTATGTGCTTCTTCCATCAGATCCTCCGCATCCTTCACGTAAACGAATCCACGAGAGACGATGTCTGGACCAGCAAGGAGAAGTCCATTCTCAGCTGCAAGTGTCATAACAACAATAATAATTCCGTCCTCAGCCAGACGCTGACGGTCACGGAGAACGATATTACCAACGTCACCGACGCCAAGTCCGTCAACCATAACCGCTCCAGTATGAACCTTACCAGTGATCTTAGCATTCTGGTCAGAATCGAACTCAAGGATATCACCAGAGGACATAATAATTCTGTGATCACTGTCATAGCCTAACTGCTTAGCGATATTGGACTGCGCCTGCAGATGCTTATACTCTCCATGAACTGGAATTGCATACTTAGGCTTCACCAGAGAATAAATTAACTTGATATCCTCCTGGCAAGCATGTCCAGATACATGAACATCCTGGAAGATTACATTGGCACCCTTATGGCAAAGTTCATTGATGACACGGCCAACAGACTTCTCATTACCTGGAATTGGGTGAGAAGAAAATACAATGGTATCATTTGGCTGAATCTGAATCTTACGATGAGTTCCATTTGCCATACGTGACAGTGCTGCCATGGACTCTCCCTGAGAACCAGTTGTAATAATACATGTTCTCTCATCCGGGAAGTTCTTCAGCTGATCTGTCTCAATCAGGGTATTCTCTGGAATTGTAATATATCCAAGTTCCGTTGCTGTAGACATGATATTCACCATGCTACGGCCCTCTACTACAACCTTACGATTGAACTTACATGCAGAGTTGATAATCTGCTGAACACGGTCTACATTGGATGCAAAAGTTGCAATAATAATACGGCTATCCTGATGCTCAGAAAAGATACTATCGATGGTCTTACCAACCGTCTTCTCAGAGGCAGTAAAGCCAGGGCGCTCTGCATTGGTAGAATCACACATCAGAGCAAGTACACCCTTCTGTCCAATAGCAGAAAAGCGCTGTAAGTCAATTGGATCACCATAAACTGGTGTATAGTCCACCTTAAAGTCACCTGTATGAACGATGGTTCCTACTGGAGTATAGATAGCAAGTGCTGCTGCATCCTGAATGGAATGGTTGGTACGAATAAACTCGATGCGGAATGGACCTGCATTGATATTGGTCCCATAATTTACAACCTTCTTGCGGACAGTCTTTAACATATTATGCTCTTCAAGCTTATGGTCAATGATACCCATGGTAAGCTTGGTAGCATAAATTGGTGCATGAATCTTACGCAGTACATAAGGGATTGCACCGATATGGTCCTCATGACCATGGGTGATAAAGAATCCCTTCACCTTCTTCTCATTCTCCTCGAGATATGAGATATCTGGGATCACTAAGTCAACACCCAGCATATCATCCTCTGGGAAAGCCATTCCGCAATCCACAACGATGATGGTATCCTCATACTCAAAGGCGGTCATATTCATTCCAATCTGCTCTAATCCGCCTAATGGAATCACCTTTAACTTGGATTCAGTATTTTTAGTTTTCTTCAAAATAAAATTTCCTCCATGGAAACTGCACGTAAGAAAATAAACCTGTGACTTAAAGAAGCCCGGGCATCTTACGATAAGAGAGACTGCCCCTCTACGGCAGTCTCTCCCCAATTTCTAATCAATCTGTCTACCAGTTACAAAAAAATATGATGTATTAGTGCGGCATCATTTCCCATGAAGCCATTGAATAAAGGCTGAATCCATCCCACATCAGAAAAGAAGTGGGATAAAGATTCCTCAATTATTCATACCTATCAGATTCAATCCGAATCTGTATCATCCAAAATAAAAAATCTTAGTGTGGCCATCCCTACAAGAATAGCCACGTAAACCAATATCAGTCTATCGTCAAATATATTATAAAATAGATATTACTCGAAGTCCGTGTCCTCTAACAATTTTTCGAATACGGACAGAACTGCGTCATACTCCTTATCATCTTCTACTGGAGTATAAGTAGCCTCTTCCTCAGAGTCTGAAGACTCCTCACGGAAGATGTAGGCATCTGAATCGCCCTCAGGTTCCTCGCATAGAAGCAGATAATGATTACCAGCTAAGGTAGTCTCTTCTAAGACATACAGCTTTTGCTCTTCGTTATTCTCATCAAAAAGTGTAATCTGCTCCATGCCAAACCTCTTCTATCATTGATCTGCCTCATTTCGATGCAGATAACTCTCTAATATTAAAACCGCTGCAATTTCATCAACGTATTTCTTCTGATCCGCCTTCTTAATTCCCACTTTCTCCATAATGGAGTAGGCATCTACGGTGGTCAGTCTCTCATCCTCAAGGTAAACAGGCAGACCTGTCTTCTCCTCAAGAAGTTCCTTAAACACAAGGGTATCCTCTACACGAAATCCAGAGGAACCGTTCATATTCAAGGGCTTACCCAAAACAATGGAACCCACGTCATACTCTGCAATCAATTCCCGAATGCGAGCAAGGGTCTGACGTAACTTCTTAGGCTTCTCACGACGAATGATCTCAAGTCCCTGGGCAGTTAAGCCTAAGCCATCTGTCACAGCAACTCCTACTGTCTTCGTCCCATAATCCAGTCCAAGAATTCGCTGCATTATTTCTGATTCCAAGCTTCGTTATTGATATATTCCCGCAGGAGCTCCTCAACCAGCTCATCTCTCTCCACCTGAATGATGAGAGATCTGGCATTCTTGTAGCTAGTAATAAAAGTCGGATCACCGGACATAATATATCCAACAATCTGGCTTACAGGGTTGTATCCTTTTTCAGAAAGTGCGGAGTACACCTGACGGAGAATCTCCTTAACACCAACACGTGGTTCCTTTTGAACTTTAAAATACTGTGTATTACCTAAATCCTGCATAATTTCGCCTATCCTTTAAAGTTAATATTTAAAGCAATATCTAACTTATCTTACCCTTTCTAAACTATCTCTGTCAAGGAGCACCATATCTCTGCTTAAAAAGCCTGTTGCTTTTCCAGTAACGATTTTATTGGTGAGATCACGATCTGAGGAATAGCCCATTTTAATGTATTCCTTGGTATATCCCTGCCAATAGGTCTCCCCATCCACTTCGACTTGATCCTCAATCAGAATCTCTTGCTCTCGCCCAATGACTTCCTGGCGGAACTCTTCGGACATCCTCTTACCAATCTCAATTAAGATACGACTTCTCTCGGTCTTAACTGCTTCAGGAATCTGATCCTTCATGGTATCTGCCTTGGTCCCTTCTCTTCGAGAGAACTTAAAGACATGAAGTTCATAGAACTTTACCTTCTCAATAAAAGCCTTGGATTCTAAAAACTCTTCTTCGGTCTCACCAGGGAATCCAACAATGACATCTGTAGTAATAGCCGGATGGTCAAATGCCTCTCGAATAATCTGACAAGTCTCAAAGTATTCCTGGGCTGTATACTTTCGATTCATGCGCTTTAAGGTTGCATCACAGCCACTTTGCAAAGACAAATGGAAGTGTGGACAGAATTCCTTCACCTTCTTCACACGATCAATAAAGTCCTGGGTGAAAATCTGTGGCTCTACTGAACCTAAGCGAACGCGCTCAACTCCATCTACAGAAGCTACCTGTTCAATTAAATCCTGTAAACCATATTCTCCTGGCACACCATATCTCTCCATTCCATAGGAAGATAGGTGAATTCCAGTTAATACAAACTCACGATAGCCAAGCTTCACAAGGTTTTCTACCTCACTTACAACTTGGTCTATCTTTCTCGAACGAATACGACCTCGTGCAAAAGGAATCACGCAGTAGCTACAGAACTGGTCGCATCCATCCTGAACCTTTAAAAAGGCTCTGGTATGCTCTGCAGTCTTGGTGAGGTAGAGATTCTCGAATTCCAAATGTCCCTGATTCACATCAATCATGTCGAAGACACGGTTATGCGCCTCTAAATATTTATGAAGTTCTGGAAGCAATTCGTCCTTCTTATTATTACCAATGATAATGTCAACGGACAGATCCTCCTTCAGCTCTTCTGCACCAGTCTGCACATAGCAGCCTGCAGCAATGACCACCCCATCTGGGTTCTGTTTCCTCGCTCTATGAATCATCTGTCTAGACTTATGATCTGCCATGCTTGTGACAGAACAGGTATTAATGACATAGACATCGGCCTCTTCTGAAAATGGTACAATCTCGTAGCCATCAGAAACCAAAAGAGCTTCCATGGCTTCTGTCTCATATGCATTAACTTTACATCCCAAATTGTGGAGTGCTGCTCTCTTCAAATCGATTACCTCTAATTACTTATTTCTATATGAATACGATACTCTTCATGCTCTATTTTCATCTTACCTTGTTGAAAGATTTCCAAAAATATCTACGAAAAGAAGAATTGACTTTCCTTTTGGAATGAACTAGGATTGCAATATAACTTTTAACGCAGATAAAGAAGGAGTTGAGTGAGTATGAAAACTGTACAGATTTCTCTGAATTCTATTGATAAGGTAAAGTCTTTCGTAAACACCATTAATCTCATGGATTGTGATTTCGATCTCATCTCTGGTAGATATGTCATCGATGCAAAGAGCATCATGGGTATCTTCAGTCTGGATCTCTCTAAGCCAATTGACTTAGCAATTCATGCTGAGACTGATGTAGATAAGATTCTTGAAGCCTTAAAGCCTTACCTGGTTTAAAAACGAATCTAATGAAAAGGAAGCTCGCTCCAAGGCGAGCTTCTTTTTTTGTTCATTTCTAGAAAATATGAAAGGGGAGGATCTAAAAAACTATCTTCCGTCCTCTGCCTCAACGAGAATGGTCTCTGCGGTCTCAATGGCCTGCTTCATCAGGTCATCAATTACCTCATTTAGATTCTGTTCAGACTTCTTAATTACGTCTAATCTAGGCTTGGTTACCGGATGCTTTGCAACAAAGATGGTACAGCAGTCTTCGAATGGAAGAATAGATGTCTCATAGGTACCAATCTGAAGGGATCGATCAATGATCTCCTGCTTATCAAAACCAATCAATGGACGGAATACAGGCATAGTAGCTGCCTCATTGGTGCAGTAAAGTGACTGCATGGTCTGTGATGCGACCTGTCCAATAGACTCTCCTGTTACAAGACCCATATCTCCGTCTTCTCTGGCAAAGTGCTCTGCCAGATACATCATGTAACGACGCATGATAATGGTCAACTCATCATGAGGACACTTCTCATAGATTGCCAGCTGAATATCTGTAAAGTTAATAACATGGAGACGGATTGGACCACTGTAACGAGCTACAATCTTCGCCAAGTCTACAACCTTCTGCTTAGCACGCTCGGAAGTATATGGAGGTGCATGGAAGTAAGTTGCATCAATGGAAACACCACGCTTTGCAATCATATAACCAGCAACCGGGCTATCGATACCGCCTGAAAGTAAGAGCATCGCCTTCCCATTGGTTCCAACTGGCATACCACCAAGTCCCTTGAACTTCTCAGAATAGAAGCTAATCTTCTCTCGGATCTCTACATGGATCTCCTTCTCAGGGGTATGTACATCTACCTTCATCTCAGGGAAGCGATCTAAGATACGACCACCCAGTTCCATATTAATCTCCTGAGAATTCATTGGATAATTCTTACGACCACGCTTTGCAAGAACCTTAAAGGTAAAGTTCTTATCGCTATAAGTCTCATCTAAGTAAGAAAGAATCTCATCAGACAGTTGATCGAAACCATTGTCCTCTGTTAATACAGCTGGGCAAATCTCAACGATACCAAAGACACGCTGCAGTGCTTCTAATGCGCCCTCATAATCGAACTCACTTAAAGCCTCAACATAGACACGACCCTGTTCACGATCAACGCGAAACTCACCGTCTACATTCTTCAAATTAGCTGTAATGTTGTGGACAAGGGCATCCTCAAATAGATGTCTGTTCTTACCCTTGAGACCAATTTCGCCATACTTAATGACAAATGCCTGATAGGACATAGGGTTCCTCTTTCTAAAACCAATGATTAATGTCTTGTATATTTCCGAAGAATCGGAAGAATGCTCTTGATGGTATCAATCGCATAATCAATCTCTTCTACTGTTGTATGTACAGAAAAGCTGAAACGCAAGGTTTCATCCAGGTATTCCTTTTCTACATGAATCGCAGTTAAGGTACGAGATACAGCTGGGCGATTCGAAGAACATGCGGATCCACTAGACACATAGATGCCCTTATCCTCTAAGGCATGTAACAATACCTCTGCACGAACTCCCTGGAAGGAGACAGAGACAATATGTGGTGCACTATCCTCTCCAGTAAGGCCATTCACATGGATGCCTTCTACCTGTGAGATTGCTGAAACAAAATGCTCCTTCAGAGAAAACAGGTACTCACGATTCTCCTTCAGGTGATCATACATCTCCTGAGCTGCGACGCCAAGACCAGCAATGGCAGGGACATTCTCTGTACCGCTTCGCATACCACTCTCCTGTCCGCCACCAAGAATCTCTGGCTGAAGCAGAACTCCCTCATGGCAGAATAAGAAACCAGATCCCTTAGGTCCATGAATCTTATGACCACTTACAGATAAGAGATCAATGCCCCATCGATCTGGGAGAATCTCATACTTGCCATAGGACTGAATCGCATCCACATGGAAGTAGCACTTTGGATTTTTCTCCTTAATAATCTTCGCAGCTTCCTTAATTGGCATCACTGCACCGATCTCATTATTTACATGCATCATGGATACCAAAATAGTATCTGGGCGAATCATATCCCAAAGAGAGTCAATCAGGACTCGACCATTGGAATCCACTGGGAGAAACTCCACCTCAAATCCATTCTCGGACAAAAACTTCATAGGATTTGCTACAGACGCATGCTCTACTGGAGAAACAATAATGTGCTTTCCTAAGCGCTTTCTGGCAAATGCAGTGCCAACGATTGCAAGATTATTGGCCTCAGTACCACCAGAAGTGAAGATAATCTCCTTCTCCTTGGCCTTCAATGTCTTTGCAATAATCTTTCTTGCATCACGAATATAGTTTTCCGCTTCCATACCCTTGGTATGAAGGGATGATGGATTACCAAAATCCACCCGCAAAACCTGCATCATCTTCTCAGCAGCTGCCTCACTACATTGGGTTGTAGCTGAGTTATCCAAATATGCAATCATACATAATCCTTATCATCTAACTTACTATCTATTGAATGATCTCATTCCACTCAGAAGCCATCATCACCAAAGACAGGGAGGTAATCGCCGCTGTATCTGTGCGAAGGATTCTCTTCCCCAAGGTAATAATCTCACAATCCTCACGAACCATGTCGATTTCCTCTGGAGCAAAGCCTCCTTCTGGTCCAATTAATACACCAACAGACTTCCCCGGAGTTACCTGTGACAATGCATCCTTGGTATGAGACACACCTTGTGCATTTTCGTACGGTACCAAGGAAATGTCAAGTGAAATCAACTCATAAACTGCCTCTTTATAGGACATAACAGGGCGTACAATAGGCAATTTACTGCGCTTGGACTGCTTTGCCGCACTATCAGCAATCTTCTGCCAGCGCTCTACCTTAGACTTCTTTTTCTTATCATCTAGCTTCACAATGCAGAACTTCATGTCCACAGGAACAATTTCAGAAACTCCCAGCTCTACTGCCTTTTCAATAATGGTCTCCATACGAGTCCCCTTAGGAATGGCCTGGTAGAGAACAATTCGATTGCTGACTTCTGTATCAGCACTCTCTTCAACAATCTGAAGTTCCATGGTGTTCTTATCAAAGGATACGGCCTCACAGATAAAGTTACGACCCTGATCAGTGCTGACACGAAGGCGCTCACCTGCCTTCATACGAATAGCACGACCTAGGTGATTGGCATCCTCTCCAGTAACAAGAATTCGATTGTCTTCAAGTATATCTGCTTCTTGAACAAAGATTTGCTGCATATCTACCTCATTGGGACGAGAGCAATAGCTAGAAGTGTCCCTTTTATCTATTCTATATTGTTTTGAAGGTTCTCTTCATACCATACGTATGAAGGAATTACTTCTGCGCTGTTACATTCCACCAATCCCCTAAACGATTCTTCTCAACGATGGTTAGTCCTGCATCAGACAGAGCCTTTGCTACATCCTCTTCACGACCATTGATGATACCAGAGGTAAGTACGTAAGCACCCTTCTTCATAGTGTCTGCTATCTGATTGGCCATAGGAATCAATATATCTGCCAGGATATTGGCACAGACCACATCATAGCAGCCATGACCAATCTGATCCTGCAATGTCTTATCGGAAGTAAGATCTCCGATATAAAGCTTCGTCAGAGATTCATCCAGCTTATTATTTAAGAAGTTCTCAGATACCGCCTCTTTACAAAGAGGATCAATATCTGTCTCTGTTACAAAATTTGCTCCATAAAGCAAAGATACAATTGAAAGGATTCCGCTACCACATCCCACATCTAGAACCTGATCACCCTCCTTCAGATACTTCTGAATCTGGGTGATTACAAGATTGGTGGTCTCATGGGCGCCTGTGCCAAAAGCAAGGCCTGGATCAATGCGAAGGAGCTTCTCTGCTCCATCCATCTTTGGATTCTCTTCCCAGGTAGGCTCAATGCGAAGGGATCCAATGGAGAATCCGTGGAAGTAATTCTTCCAGTTATTCTCCCAATCCTCTTCATCGGTCTCATCCCTTGTGATATTGGCAGGACCGATATCCATAACCTTCTTTAATTCCATCATACGAATCCGGATTTCATCCAATAATTTCTGGAAATTACTCTCATTCCAAGGACAAGTATCTGCCTCCTGGATCTCTGTCCCAGAATTTAAAAGGGCAGTATTCTCTGTTCCATCCTTTACTTCCAGGTAGAACTTCACCTCTGCAGATCCATCATCCTCTGGAAGGTCTGGATAGAGTTCTGGATAGTCTCCCTGAACCTCTAACCCAAAAACCGGCTGATTATCCACCACTTCAATATTGCTTACATCTAGAGAATAGAGAATTGCTGATACATAATCCTCTGCTTCTACTGTAGTATGGATACTAAAACAAATCCACTTCATACGACACCATTTCTAATTATTTCTTCTTACGTCCAAATGGACCCTTCTTCTTAGCATGCCCTGCATCTGTCTCAGGCTTTTTCAGTGTATCGCCTGTAGCCTGATCAAATTCACGAAGCTTCTCTTTGGCTTCCTGTGATAAGCCCGTTGGAACCTTCACACGAAGATCCACATACTGGTCTCCTCTTACATTGGCATTACGGATGGTTGGGATACCCTTGCCACGAAGGCGAATACGAGTCATTGGCTGTGTTCCAGCCTTCACCTCATAGAGAACCTGTCCATCTAAGGTCTTAATCAGGATCTCTCCGCCAAGTGCCGCCTGAGCAAAGGAAATATCGGCAATAGAATATACATCAAAGCCATGACGCTCAAAGTCTGGAGATGAGCTTACACGAACCTCAACCAAAAGATCTCCTCTTGGACCACCATTTACACCAGGCTCACCCTTCTCACGGATACGTACACTCTGTCCATCATCAATACCAGCTGGGATGCTAACTGCAATATGCTTCTTCTTAGAGATGAAGCCACTACCACCACAGCTAGAGCACTTTTCCTTAATTATCTGGCCGCTACCGCCACACTCAGGACATGTTGTAACATTCTGAACGGTACCAAAGAAGGATTGCTGTTGCATCACAATACGACCCTTACCACCGCATCGTGTACAAGTCGTCTTCTGTGTGCCAGGCTTAGCTCCAGATCCATGACAGGTTGGACATTCTTCCTTCAGATATAATTCCAATTCCTTCTCACAACCAAATACAGCTTCCTGGAAGGAGATACGAACGGATGCACGTACATTTGCACCCTTTCTTGGAGCATTTGAATTCTGAGAGCGTCCACCACCAAAGATGTCACCAAAGCCGCCGAAGCCACCTCCAAAGAGGTCGCTAAAGATATCGCTGAAGTCGGCTTCGTTAAAGTCGAATCCGCCACCTGCGCCACCATCAAAAGCGGCATGACCAAACTGGTCATACTTTGCTCTCTTATCCTTATCGGACAGTACCGCATAAGCCTCAGAAGCCTCTTTGAACTTTGCCTCAGCTTCCTTATCTCCAGGATTTGCATCTGGATGATACTTCTTAGCTAATTTACGATATGCTCTCTTAATCTCAGCGTCATTTGCGGACTTGTCGACTCCAAGCACTTCGTAATAATCACGTTTCTGTTCTGCCATTTTATTACCCTATCTTTATCTTAGAAATGTAAGGCTAGCCCTACATACCAACTGCATCACCAAAAATTTTTGTCCATCGCAGTATAACACGATGGTCTACATTTATAAAACCCTTCATGTATGCGAAGAGCCATACGCCCAAATTGGGCGTACGGCCATCGCAGTAATCACATGTAATCTAATAATTAAACTTCCTTGAAGTCAGCATCTACAACGCCATCATCAGGTGCATCCCCACTAGCTGTAGTATCTGCGCCAGCCTGATTAGCTGTGCCGCCTGCCTGCTGTGCTGCTGCAGCCTGCTGTGCTGCCTCATACATCTTAGTGAATACCTGCTGTGCACCAGTCTGAAGCTTCTCAAGCTGAGTCTTAATCTCTGCAACCTGATCATCTGTAAGGTCGTTATTATCCTTATACTTATCCAGGATGTCACGCATAGCCTTCAGTTCATTCTCAACACTTGCCTTCTCGTCAGCAGAAACCTTATCGCCAACTTCCTTCAGAGCGTTCTCAGTCTGTACGCAGAAGGAATCCGCTTCGTTCTTAGTATCGATTGCTTCCTTACGCTTCTTATCCTGAGCCTCGAACTCCTGAGCTTCCTTAATAGCCTTATCGATCTCATCGTCAGACATGTTAGAACCGGCAGTAATTGTGATGTGCTGCTCCTTACCTGTTCCAAGATCCTTAGCAGATACATTTACGATACCATTTGCATCGATATCGAAAGTAACCTCGATCTGAGGGATTCCTCTTGGAGCTGGTGCGATACCATCCAGACGGAAGTTACCCAGAGTCTTATTATCCTTAGCAAACTGACGCTCACCCTGTACAACGTGGATATCTACAGCAGTCTGATTGTTCTCTGCAGTAGAGAAGATCTGGCTCTTCTTAGTAGGAATTGTTGTATTACGCTCGATCAGCTTAGTAGCTACGCCACCCATAGTCTCAATAGAAAGAGACAGTGGAGTTACATCCAGAAGAAGGATGTCACCGGCACCTGCATCACCTGCAAGCTTACCACCCTGGATGGAAGCACCAATTGCTACTGCCTCATCAGGATTCAGAGACTTGTTAGGTTCCTTGGCAGTCAGACTCTTAACCTTCTCCTGAACTGCAGGAATACGTGTAGAACCACCAACTAAGAGAACCTTAGAAATATCGTTAGATGTAAGACCAGCATCACGGAGTGCGTTCTGAACTGGAATTGCTGTACGCTCAACTAAGTCAGCTGTCAGCTCATCGAACTTCGCACGTGTCAGATCCATATCCAAATGCTTAGGCATACCATCTACAGCAGTGATGAATGGAAGGTTGATATTCGTTGTTGTAGCTGCGGACAGCTCCTTCTTAGCCTTTTCTGCTGCTTCCTTCAGTCTCTGCATAGCCATCTTATCAGAAGACAGATCTACACCTTCGTTGTTCTTGAACTCATTAATCATCCAGTCAACAATCTTATTATCGAAGTCATCACCACCGAGATGAGTATCACCATTGGTTGCAAGTACTTCGATGACACCATCACCGATTTCAATTACAGATACATCGAAGGTACCACCACCAAGGTCGTATACTAAGATCTTCTGCTCATTCTCATTATCCAGACCATATGCTAATGCAGCTGCTGTAGGCTCGTTGATAATACGCTTAACATCAAGACCTGCAATCTTACCAGCATCCTTCGTTGCCTGACGCTGAGCATCGTTGAAGTATGCAGGAACAGTGATAACTGCCTCTGATACAGTCTCGCCAAGGTAGTTCTCAGCGTCAGCCTTCAGCTTCTGAAGAATCATAGCAGAAATCTGCTGTGGAGAATACTGCTTGCCATCGATTGTTACATGATAATCCTTACCCATCTCACGCTTGATCGATGCGATGGTCTTATCTGCATTGGTTACAGCCTGACGCTTAGCAGGCTCACCTACCAGACGCTCACCATTCTTAGTGAAGGCTACGATAGAAGGAGTTGTACGGGAACCTTCCTGGTTAGGAATAACGGTTGGCTTACCACCTTCCATAACTGCTACACAGCTGTTTGTAGTACCTAAATCAATACCAATAATCTTACTCATAATGATTACCTCCTAATTGGAATCAAGTTTTTCTATTCTAAATGAAAACGAATAATCTATTACTAGTTTGCAACCTTAACCATTGCATGGCGAAGAACTGTGTCATGGAACTTATAGCCCTTCTGCAGAACCTCTGCAATTACATTCTCGCCTAAGGATTCATCCTCAACATGCATAACTGCATTGTGAAACTCAGGATCAAACTCCTTGCCTTCAGATTCGATTTCCTCTACTCCCATATCGGAAAGTGTCTTCTGGAAACCCTTATAGATTTTTTCCATGCCATCTGCGAATGCATCATCCGCTCCTTCTGGACGAAGCGCCAGGGCACGTTCAAAATTATCAACCACTGGAAGGATCTTCTCTAAGACATTCTTCGCACCAGCGTCAAACATCTCACTCTTTTCCTTATCGGAACGCTTACGGAAGTTCTCGAACTCTGCCATCTGACGTGTAACACGATCATTTAATTCAGCAATTTTCTCATCCCTAGGATCCTCCTTATCCTTTTTACCAAAGGTCTTTTTCTTAGAAGAATTCTCCTCCCTTTCCTCAGTTTCCTCAGCAACTGCCTCGGTCTCTGTATCTACTACAGTCTCTTCTGTATCCTCAGTCACTTCTTCTGTAGAGGTCACTTCTTCTGTAGAGGTCGCTTCTTCTGTAGAGGTCACTTCTTCTGTAGAGGTCACTTCCTGATCCTCTGGCATATCCTTTAGATTCTTCTCTTCTGCCAAGTGATTACCGCCTTTCTATCCCTACTCTGTATCCAGAGGAGGTTCTGTCTTCATACTAATCTTCGGGCCTGCCAAGGTACCTTCTAGCTTGCTCTTAAGACTTGCCAAGCTATCCATCACCTTCACATAGTCCATACGCTTCGGACCGATAATTCCGATGGTTCCCTTGATGCCATCACCTAATTCATAGGTGGCTGTTACAACGCTGACATCCTTCATATTCTTAACGGGATTCTCATCTCCGATATAAACCTGTAAGCCAGTGCCCTTTTCCAAGGCATCCTCTTCTACTTCAGCAATCAGTGTCGCTAAGTCTTCCTTATCCTCAAACTTCTCGAGGAACTCGCTTGCCTTAGAGGAGTCTGCCAGTTCTGGGTACTTGAAGATATTCGTAGCACCGCTGGTATAGATCTCTAAGTCATCATCTGTAATAGTGGCTGCGACTGTGTCTAACACCTCACCGATGATTGCACTATCCTCTCCTGCCTGTCCCTTAATCTGCTGAATCAGTCCCAGGTTAATATCCTGCACTGTCAAGCCATTCAAGGTGGTATTCAGTAACATGTTCAGCTTCAGCAATTTCTCATTATCAAGAGGCTCCTCTACAGAAATCATCTTGTTACGAACCACATTACCATCCATGACCACAACCGACAGGATATGATTCTCATCTACATGAGACAACTGCACGAACTTCACACGATTCTTCGTAATGGAAGGTGCAGAGATCACTGTTGGAAGCTGAGTGTTCTGAGCCAGGTAACTTACAATCTTCTGTAAGACCTTCTCCATCTTCTCTGTTTGCTGGACCATGAGGTCCTTCACTTCCATCACCTGCTTGTCACGATCCTGAATCAGATGATCTACATAAAAGCGATATCCCTTATCTGTAGGAATTCGACCTGCAGACGTATGTGGGGATTCGATGTATCCCATCTCCTCTAGATCCGACATCTCATTACGAATGGTTGCAGAACTAAGATCTAATCCTGCTGCCTTAGAGATTGTTCGTGATCCAACAGGCTCGCCGCTCTTTAAGTAGGTGTCAATGATGACATTCAGTATTTTTTTCTTACGGCCATCTAATTCATCCATGCCGTTACTCCACTCCCGATTTGTTGTGCTTCACTGTTTGTTAGCACTCATTCGATTGGAGTGCTAATACCTTACGACTGTTAATTTATCACTGCCTTCATTCCCTGTCAACTCCCTAATTCTAATTTCTTTATAAATTATTTGTGAAATGTAAACCAAGCCTTATGATTGGTCTATATTTCCATAGAAATCACCAAACCGCAGGTGATGCAGGCAGAGAAGTTCTTCTTTCAATCATTAAATCGTAAAAATAAAGCTACCTAAGCTCTAGAGATTATCCTACTTGTGGGTAGCATATCACTCTAGTCCAGGTAGCTTTTAACATATCAGGAATCCTTGTGCTGTGCTTCACTTATCTTAACTCTTAGGAAAGCAGATAATCACACAGCACCTCATTGGACACATCGCGTCCTCTCTCTGTGAGATAGATCTGACCAGATTTCATAATAAGTAATCCCTCTGACTCATGCTTACGAAGCACATCACCATATACCCCATAGATCGTTGTCCCAAAGGCTCTTTCAAAATCTCTTGCAGAGACACCTGCCAATAGACGTAGGCCTAGGAACATAAATTCCTCCATAGCATCCTTACGAGACAGTTTCTGGAGATCCGTCATGAAGCCAGGCAAGCCCGTGGACTCCTCTCCTTTTTTTACAGCAAAGGGATCCTGACAGGATGCGATGTAGCTTTCCATATCACGGATATTATTCCAGCGATTCTCACGAACCAAAGAGGCTGCTCCCAGGCCAACGCCTAGGTATTCCTTTCTGGTCCAGTAACCAATATTATGCCGGCACTGGTATCCATCCTTAGCAAAGTTGGAAATCTCATACTGATGATAGCCCTTCGACTCTAAGAACTCCTCTGTCAGTCTGGTCATCTGATACTGGGTCTCCTCATCCGGGAGAAACTCTGTAGGCATACCAGCGTGGCGCTTCACCTCATCAAAACAATACTTCTCATAGAATGGAGTCCCTTCTTCAATCATCAGGTCATAGGCGCTGATATGCTTCGGATGAAGCCCTGTCACATTCCGAAGGGTCTTCTCCAGGGACTTCAGATTCTGCCCAGGAATTCCTGTCATAATATCGATATTAATATTGGTAAATCCTGCATCCATTACCTTCTCATAGGAGCGAAGGAACTGGTTATAGTCATGGATCCGTCCCAGAGTCTGAAGCTCCGAATCAATAGAGGACTGTAGGCCGATGGATAAGCGATTGACACCAGATCTTAAATAAATTCCCAGAGACTCCTGGGTAACTGTCCCTGGATTCATCTCCATGGTAAATTCACAGTCTGGGAGAATATGAAACTCCTCTCTTGCTGTGGCAATAATCTCTGCTAGATACTGTGGCTCCATCCAGCTCGGGGTACCACCTCCGATAAAGACTGTCTCAACCTGTGGGTGATCTAATTGCTGGCCCCAGTACTTTAGTTCCTGAATCAAAGCCAGGGCATAGCGCCGTCTATCGTCCTGGTCGGATCCAAAGGACAGAAAGTCACAGTAAGCGCACTTTTTTACGCAAAAGGGAATATGTATATATAATTCCATAGATTCTCCCTGCTTTTACTGATCCGAGTCAAGTTTCAACACAGACATAAATGCTTCCTGAGGAATATCCACAGATCCAACAGAACGCATACGCTTCTTACCTTCCTTTTGCTTCTCTAACAGCTTCTTCTTACGAGAGATATCACCACCATAACACTTAGCCAGGACATCCTTACGGAAGGCACGAATGGTCTCTCTGGCAATGACCTTATTACCAATCGCTGCCTGAATTGGAATCTCAAACATCTGACGTGGGATATTTTCCTTCAGTTTCTCACACATCTTACGTCCACGCTCGTAGGCTGTACCCTCAAATACAATAAAGGACAGGGCATCTACCTGCTCCTTATTTACAAGGATATCTAACTTCACAAGTTTGGACTTTTGATAGCCCTTGAACTCATAATCAAAGGATGCATACCCTCTGGAACGAGACTTCAATACATCAAAAAAGTCATAAATAATTTCATTTAATGGGAGGTCATACTTTAACAGGGCACGATTCTCCTCTACATATTCCATACTAACGTACTCACCACGCCTCTCCTGACAGAGATCCATAATGGCACCGATATAGTCCTTGGTCACCATGATCTCAGCAGATACAATTGGCTCCTCCATGAACTCGATTTCAGATGGATCAGGCAGGTTGGATGGATTGGTCAGCTCAAATACCTGTCCATCGGTTTTATGCACCTTATATACTACGCCTGGAGCGGTGGTAACCAGATCCAAGTCGTATTCATTCTCTAAGCGCTCCTGGATTACCTCTAAGTGTAAGAGGCCAAGGAATCCACAACGGAAGCCGAATCCTAAGGCTGCAGAGGTCTCAGGCTCAAACTGAAGGGAGGCATCATTTAGCTGAAGCTTCTCTAAAGCATCTCTTAGATCTGGATAGCGAGCAGAGTCTGCGGGATAGAGTCCGCAGTAAACCATTGGATTGACCTTCTTATAGCCTGGCAGAGCCTGGGCTGCTGGATTGGTCAAAAGCGTCACTGTATCACCTACACGAGCGTCCTGGATATTCTTAATGGATGCAGTGAGATAACCTACGCTACCTGCAGACAGCTCATCTGCAGGGAAGAGCTGACCGGCACCAAAGGTACCCACTTCAACAACATTCATATGGGCTCCAGACTGCATGAATAAGACTTCATCTCCAGCCTTTACACTACCATTTACCACACGCATGAATACGATAACGCCACGGTAAGAATCGTATTTGGAATCGAAAATCAAAGCTTCAAGGGGTGCATTTGCATCTCCTGTTGGTGCAGGTAGCTTCTCAACAATGGCTTCTAGAACCTGGTCTACATTTTCCCCTGTCTTCGCTGAGATTCGAGGTGCATCCATGGCCTCGATACCAATGACATCCTCAATCTCATTGGCAACACGATCCGGATCTGCGCTGGGTAAGTCAATCTTATTAATCACCGGCAGGATCTCAAGATCATGGTCAATGGCAAGGTATGCATTGGCCAGAGTCTGCGCCTCTACACCCTGGGCAGCATCTACAATCAGAATAGCCCCATCACAGGCTGCAAGGGCACGGGATACTTCATAGTTAAAGTCCACATGGCCCGGCGTATCAATCAGGTTAAAGATATACTCCTCCCCGTTCTTCGCATGATAGATGAGACGAACTGCCTGGGACTTTACCGTGATTCCACGCTCACGCTCTACATCCATATTGTCTAACACCTGAGACTGCATCTCGCGCTCTGTCAGAAGTCCCGTCTTCTCAATCATGCGGTCAGCCAGTGTAGACTTACCGTGATCGATATGGGCAATAATACAAAAATTACGAATATGTGACTGATCAATAGCCAATGTGTTTCCTCCTAAATATAAACCGGGTTCTACCCTTACTTCCTAAGCCATAGTCTCTGTGGCTCGATCGTAGGTTCCCAGTAACTACTCTTTATGATCTCCTGAAAAAGCACTTTTGCCTTCAGGTGTCTCCAACCATAAATCATACCAATCCAGAAGAGATTCGGTCAAGGCTTCCTCTGCCTCTTTTTGCTTTTCTCGATTAATGATCTCATCCTCTGGGCTATTCATATATTCTTCTAAGGACATGTAAGAAGAATTCTCTTCACTCTGGCCCTCTCGCATTGCCTCCTCATAAGCCTCGGTAGCAGACTGAATGTCTGCTCGATTCAAATCGAAGTACCAATCTCTGGTTGCCTCCGTGGTGGAGCGTTCTCTTGCTTGGATTCTTGTACCTTTAGGAACTGCCTTCAGCCCTTGGATCAAGCGCTCCTCCTCAGCAGAACGAATCCCTGCCATGTCTAGCCCTGAATCCCCAGCCTGGCTCCTTCTGCAGTAATGCTTATAGTCAAATGGATAATACAGCACTGCAGGGATTCCCTCCTCTGTGCTTGCCCCATCATCAAAGATCATCAGAGACTCTGCCACCTGACTTAGGAAATAGCGATCATGGCATACAAAGAGAATGGTTCCCTTATAAGTTTTAAAAATAGACTCCATGGTCTCCTTGGCAGGGATATCCATATTATTGGTAGGCTCATCCAGCACCAGAAAATTCGGCTGCCTCTGTAAAAGAGTAGCAAGGCAGAGTCTGGACTTCTCTCCTCCTGACAGATTACGAACCGGCTTATGTAAATCATTCCCGTAGAATAAATATCCTGCCAAAATCTGTCGCACTTCCTTTTCCACCAAAGATGGAAAGGCATCATGAAAATAGGAAAAGACAGTGGCATCTGGCATATCCTGCCCTAAGGCATCTGCCGTTAGCTGGTCGAAGTATGCCATCTCGATATGATTACCCAGGGTGCACTTGCCACTCACCTTAGGAATCGTCCCTGCCAAAGTCCGTAAGAAGGTAGTCTTACCAGATCCATTGCTTCCAATAATTCCAATCTTTTGCCCTCTTCGGATACGAAAGTCGATTTCTCTCACCACATGCTTCCCATAGCCGATCTTTAAGTGCTCACACTCTAGGACCCATTTTGCCCCTAAGTGAGCAGGTAGGATCTCCTGGGTATGGATCACAGCAGACTCCTTTTCAGGCTTAGGAATCCGTTCCATTCGATCTAACATCTTTTGTCGATTCCGAGCAAAGGATGCTTTGGTGGGCTTATGCTTAAAGCGGTTAATCAGATCCTCTTCTCTTTTGATTTCCGCCTGTTGTCTCTCATAGGCCTGTTCCTGTCGAAGCAGAGCCTGATGCTTTGCCTCTCTATAGGCAGTATAGCCACCATGATAGGAGTGAAGCTTTCCATGCTCTACTTCCCAGACCACATCAGCAACCTGGTCAATAAAGAATCGATCGTGAGACACGAAAACCACAGCCTTAGGATAGGTACGGACATAATGCTCTAGCCATTCCACGCTCTCCACATCCAAGTGGTTGGTTGGCTCGTCTAGAATCAGCACATCCGGTTTTTCCAGCATCAATTTGATGAATTGGATCTTCTTCTGCTCCCCACCGGAAAACTCTCGAATCCGTTTTTCTTTCTCC
>Ga0256405_10002930_pt1 | contig 36911 bp, 28 predicted proteins | sample RumenRJG_02DNA_FD_189096 | JGI IMG/M metagenome (GOLD analysis project Ga0256405, IMG submission 189096) | Bovine rumen microbial communities from Lethbridge, Alberta, Canada - RJG_02 | ecosystem: Host-associated > Mammals > Digestive system > Stomach > Rumen | place: Canada: Alberta...
GATGCAATCGCCTCTGCGTTTCAGCAAGTTTCTCCGTCTGACTGTCTGGGATGGTTCAGTGCTGCCGGAGCCTGTGCTTAATTTTTTGGATTGCTATAGTATATCAGATCTGGCACCATCCCTTGATGCTGATTTCAATAGCGATCTATTCAACGGCCCCCTTGACAAATTTCCGCCCTTCATGGTATAATTGAACCATAAACAGATCCTACCGGCCGGCGATTTAAGGCAATTTCGCCAAATGTGCGAATCGCCTATAAGGAGAAGCACCCATGAACAAACTCACATCCCGCGAACGTCTGATGCGGATCTTCCGCGGAGAGGAAATCGACCGTCCCGCCCTCAAGCTCTGGGGAGCCGGACCGGACGTGGGCTGGCAGCTGCATGAAGCCTACCGCCCGGTTTCCGAGCTCGCGGCGCAGACCACCGATCTGTTTGCAGGCGCGGGAGGGTACTGGCTCAACCCGATGTTCGGGACCGATAACCGGACGAAGGTCGATACATGGAAGACCGAAACCGGAGATCCGCTCTGGCTGGACCATCACACCCGGATCCACACGCCGAAGGGCGAGATCGAGATGGTGCGCCGGGTATCGCAGATCAGCGAACCGGGATACGACATGGAGCACTATATCAAGGACGAAGACGATATCGAAAAGCTCCTGTCCATCCCCTATGCCGCACCCGAAGGGATGAAGAAGGAACGGTACGATGAAGCCGCGGCGCACGTCGGAGACCGGGGTATCGCCATGATCGATCTTCCCCACGCGGCGTACTATGCCCATCAGATGATGGGATCGGAGACGCTCGCCTATCTCAGCGTGGACGCACGGTCTCTTGTGGACGAGCTGATTTCCGTCTATGCCAAGCGAATTTTCGGCCATGTGAAGCGCATTCTCGAGACGGGCGTGGAGCATCCGGTCTTCGGGTGGTGCGGGCCGGAGCTGTTCCTCCCGCCGCTCCTGTCGCCGAAGGACTTCGACGATTTCGTCTTCAAGTACGACAAACCGATCTGCGACCTGATCCACGAGCACGGCGGATACGTCTGGGTTCACAGCCACGGAAGGGTGCGGAACTTCATCGAACGCTTCATCGAAATGGGCGTGGACGTGCTCAATCCGCTGGAGCCGATATGGGCGTCGAACGGGGACGTGGATCTCGACGAGGTTGTCGGGACGTTCGGCGGACGGATCGGGCTGGAGGGAAACATCGAGATTCAGGAGATTATACAGTCCTCAAAGGACCGGATCGCGGAGCTGATCGACGCATGCGTAGCCGCCGGCTGGAAAAGCGGAAGGATGATCCTGTGTCCGTCCGCCGGGTATATGGAGTACCCGCGGCCGACGGAGAAGTACATCGAGAACCTGCTGTTCTATCTGCGATACGGACTTGAAGCGGTGGAGAAGTGCGGAAAGTAAGGGAATAAGCAACGCTCTTCGGCAGATAGTATGACTTTCTTCTGTTGGATTTTCAAACCTGTTTTAATACTAAAACCCTTCTAAGGGGTTACGCGGCTTCTTGAAAGAAGCCTGGCAAGAACTTCTGAATACAGGGAGGGAATAGGTTGTGCCAATGTAGTACAGCTGGAACCTTGACACACCAATATAGTCATCCAACCTTATCAGAGTTATTGTATGCGAGCTCATCGCAAGGCGATTCGCCTTCTATATATTGCATATTGCGATCAAAACCCATGCAGATAGCTCTATAGAAGAGAACCAGTATAAGTTGAAAAAGGTTAAGCAAAGAAAGGAGCGCACAAATGAAAAAGATTCTGTCGGGACTTTTGATCGCTGCGATGCTTCTCACCGCGGCAGCCGGCTGTTCCGAAACAAAGTCGGCGGAAGAAACGGGAGGAGCGGAGGCTTCGGCGGATGCGGGCGGAGTCACAAACATCCAGCCGGAGGAGGAAACGGAGACGGAGGAAACCGTTCATTTGCCCGATCTGCCGCAGGATCTTGCCTTCGCCGGTCATGCCTTCACAATCCTGAACAACGACTATTCCATCCCGGTCTGGTCTCAGATCGACATCGGCGCGGAGGAGTTGAACGGCGTTCAGATCAACGACGCCGTCTTCAACCGGAACACGACGATTTCCGAACGGTATGACTGCACGATCGTCTCCATGAAATCCATGGACGTCAACGGAGACATCGGCCGTTTTGTCAAGTCCGGCGACAGCACCGTCGATATGGCAACGGTACATCTCAGAACCTTCGGCGTCCACGCCCAGAGCGGCTATTTCGTCGAGCTGAATACGGTGGATTCGATGAATCTGAGCGAACCATGGTATGATCAGAACTCGGTCTCGGACCTTTCCGTCAATCACAGGCTGTACGGCGCGGCAACCGATATCACGCTCATGGATGAGCAGGCCACGACGGCGATGGTCTTCAACAAGGCACTGTATGAAGATTACCGTCTGGCGGATACATGGGGCGATGTGTACGACGTTGTCCGGGATGAAAAGTGGGACTATGACACGCTGTCCGGCATGATCTCCTCCGTGAGCGAGGATCTGGACGGAGACGGAAACCGCACGGAGAAGGATCGCTGGGGCATGCTGTTCCAGAGGGACACGCTGACGAGCTTTCTGAACGGCTTCGGTATCCGCGTTATGACCAAGAACGGTGAGGACATCCCCGAACTGACGCTGATGACCGACGAGGGTGTTGTCGTGCTGGATCGGATTTTCGATCTGCTCTATCAGCCGGAGAACTGCCTGAACGTTATGAAGTATTTCGGCGATGCCACATGGTCAGACGATATGGTGACGACCTTTGAGGCGAACAACGCGCTTCTCATGTGGATCCGCATGGCGGACGTCGAGAACCTTCGCACAATGGACGTAGACTTCGGCATCCTTCCCATCCCGAAATATACAGCGGAGCAGAACGACTATATCTGTGCTGTCAACCCCTATGTCGGCACGGTGACCTGCATCCTGCAGACCAACTATGATCCGCATATGACGGGTTATTTTATCGAAGCGATGGCGGCCGAATCGCGGTATACGCTCCTTCCGGCGTATTACGACGTCAACCTCAAGGGCAAGATCTCCCGCGATGTGGAAAGTCAGGATATGCTGGATATTATCTTTACGCACCGCGCCTATGATCTTGGGCAGACCTACGACCCGGGCAATTTCTCAAATACTCTGATCTACATGACGATGAACGAGGATCGGGATTTTGCCTCGAAATGGGCGTCAAGCCAGAAGATGATCAATAAATCTCTTGAGAAGATTCTCAAGAATTTCCAGTGAGCAGCTGGATAAAAGTTCCGTTTATTGCTGGCTCGGCATAGCCCCTCAGCGGGAGAGGATGGAGAAGGTGGCCGGGATTCTCGAACTGCCCGATACCGTATCGCCGTTTTCCATCTTCGCTCTGGGGTACCCCGCGGAGGAAAGGCCCCAGGAGGACCGGTTCGATGAAGCACGGATTCACTTTGTTGAGTAAACGCGTATGAACGACATCACCATCAGAACCCTGTCCCGGCAAGGCCTTCAATTACCTCTACTGCCTCGATATGCCCTTCAACGAGGGGACCATCCCGGGCCACAACTGCGACATCCCCTATGTGTTCCACAACGCGCAGTATCTGGAAGCGTTCTATATTCCCGAGGTCAGCGAGAAGGTACAGGACGTCGTCTGCGGCGCGTTTATCCGGTTCGCGGAGAACGGCGACCCCAACGGAGAAAACCTGCCCCTGTGGACGGAGGTATCCTCGGACAACGGAGCGACCATGCTGTTCGACCGGGAGTCGGGATGTGTTTCAGGTCACGACCGGGAGCTGATCCGCCTGCTGACAGCCAGGGACTGAGGTCTGCGGGGGTGTGCGTTTCGTCATGCTATGACACGACAGGAGGAGGCTGGCGAAGAATGATGAATCGTAATTCTCTCATCATCCTGACTCCCATCGAGCTGAAGCTCGGTGAGGACAACGGGCAGAGGACCGTCGAAGAAATCCTTTCAAGGAAGAGGGAGTACGGCTTGGACCGTTTTCTTCTCGCCGGTCCCTCAAAAGGCTGGCGGTCCCTGGGATATCCTGACACGTCTCACTATGAGGCTCTTGCCCGCCAGTTTGCTGCGATCCGGGACGCGGTCGCCCCTCACGGCGTCACCTGCGGATGGTGGATCACTCTGACGGTGAAATCCGGCCGGTCTCCCGAATTCGGACCCGTCGTCTTGTCGGACGGAAGAGAAGCGCCGTTCTCCTCCTGCCCGCTGGACGAGAGATTCCGGGACCGGTTCGCCCGGGACGCGGCCCTGTTTGTTCGCATCGCGAAGCCGGCGTTCGTCTTCCTGGAGGACGATTTTTCCATGAACGCCTCGTCTCCCGGCGGATGCTTCTGTCCCCTCCACCTCAAAACGTTCGCCGAACGCGCCGGCCGAAAATATGAAAGAGAAGAACTCGCCGCTCTCCTTGCCCCCGGGACACCGGGAGCCGGGACACCGGAAGACGTCCGGGTGCGCAGGCTCTGGCGCGGACTCTGTCGGGAGACCCTCGTCGGGTTTGCCGAAACGCTGCGCCGGGAACTGGACCGGGAGTCGCCGCAGATTCCCGTCGGCCTCATGGAGCCCGGCGCATCCTCCGCGGACGGGGATTCCACGGAAGCGGTCGCCTGCGCCCTTGCCGGTCCCCACAACACGCCGGTCTGCCGGATCTTCGGAACCGAATACAACGGCATTGTCTCTGAAAACCTCCCGGTGACGCTGTACCATCCCCTCTGGCAGAAGGAGCGGATCACGGGGCCGTTTTGCTTCCTGCACGAATCGGACACTTACCCGCACACCCGCTTCTATTCGTCCGCGGCGCAGATGAAAGCGCTGATGGGGGCGGTGTATTCGTTCGGCTACGAAGGATCCGTATTCCAGACGCAGCAGTTCCAGGACGACACCAACGAGGAGAACGCCTACCCCCGCATGCTGCGTGAGGAACGCGCGCGGTTTGCCGCGATCAGTGCGGAAGCCCGCCTCTGTCAGGTCGCGGGAGTCAGTCTTCCGGCGGATTCCGAAAACGACGGCGGAAGTCCGTCCGATTGGATCCCGACGCTCGCCCGGTTCGGCATCCCCTACACGACAAGGCGGGGAAAGGTCGCGTTCTGGGACGCGCAGAGGGCCCGGACCGTGCCGGACGAAGAGGTCGCAAAGCAGCTTTCCGGAGGATTGTTTCTCGACGCGGAAGGCGCGAGGATCCTTGCCGGCCGCGGGTACGGAAAGTATCTCGGCGTATCCGTCGGCGGCGGGATCATCGACGGCAGCCTGCGGTACGACCTGGGGATCACCGAGCGCATCTGCGACGGATTCGCGCCGGACAGCGTCGGCCGTGAGATGCCCGGGGCCAATTGTTATACCGCCCGCCGCGGGAACGGGTCGCTGTGCGAATTGAAGATCATCTCTCCGGGCTGCGAAGCCGTAACGAAAACCTATGATTTCCGCGGGAACTGCCTCGGCACCTCCATGACGCGGTTTCAGAACGAGTTGGGCGGCCGGGTCGTGGTGTACGGTACGACGCTCGGCGGAAACGGATCCCAGTCTCTCTGGAACTACCGGCGGCAGAAGCTGATTCAGTCCCTCCTCGTCTGGCTCGGCGGCGATTTTCTGATGGTCCGGGACGCGCCGAAGGTCTGGCCGATTCTGAATCTGCCGCTCCGGCCGGACGCGGGATTTCTCGGAATGGCGACACTCTGCAGCCTCGGGGAGGATTCCGTGGACGGCGTCTCGCTCCGCCTCCCTATGGCATGGAAAGACGTTTCGAACGTTCTGTCCCTCACCCCGGAAGGAAGCTGGGAGCCCGTTCCGTTTTCAAAGGAAGCGGACGGCATCAGGGTCTGTGAAGAACTGCGGTTCCTGGAGCCTGCTGTTCTCAAGTTCTTATGACGGATCAGCTCTTTTTCCCTGATTACACATAAAGCAACCAATGGGGCCTGTCGCAAAAGCCTCATAAAGGGAGCCAAGAGCAACAGGACATCATAAAAATACAAGAAAACAGCAAAAAACAGGAAGGGTGGATAAAACCATCCTTTCTTTGCGTATACCAGGCGGGAAAACGACTCAAAAAGAGAGTGCTGTTGTGGGCTCTGAGCGGCGCGGAGATGTTCTCCCCCAGCCGGTGCTTGTCGTTCCAGGGCGTACCGTACACCGTGACGCCGGAGTCCGCGATCTTCACAAGGGGCTTTTCGTCGTTCACCATGATCGCCCGACGGCTGAAGCCCTTCCGCCGGAGGCGCGCAAAAGGGGCGGAATCCTCACGACTCCGCCTTTTTGTGCCGGTTAAACCGGATTTATTCGTCCTCTTCGTTCCAGATGTCGCTGAACAGCGTGTCCTCGTTGAGGGATCCCGGAACAATGGGACCCAACACGCTGGTGACGATCACGTCCTCGTTCTCAAACGGGATGATCTCCAGCTCCAGCTCTTCGTAACGTTCCATATCGATCTTCCTTTCTGATTCAGCCGTTGGGATTGCTCTTGTACGCCGCCGAAGCCTCGTAGTACCGGAAGAACGCCGCCATGGCAGCCTGAGCGTCCCGGTTGAAGGAAGTCGAATTCAGGATCGTGTTCACGTAGGACAGCGCGGAGACGGTGATCTGCGCCGTGCCGCTGCTTGTGGTGACGGCGACGGTGCAGGCCTTGCCCAGCTTATCCGCGGCAATGTTCGTGATGCGGATCTGCTTGTACGCCTCGCCGTTTATGTTCACGTTCTTCAGCGTCGCTTTCTTCCCGTCCACGGTCGCGCTCTCCACGGTGACGCCGGCCTCCGCCTTCAGGTAGAGGTAGACGGAGGCCTTCGCGTCCAGATTCAGCGTGTAGGACACGGTGATGCCGGAGGTACCGAGGTCCTTGGTCAGCGCGAAGTCGGCGGCCGCGGTCCGGACACGGGAGATCTCCTCGTCGGTCATCTCGTTCTGAGCGGCGATGCCGGAGTGGTCCAGTCCGTCCGTGGTGCCGAAGGCCTCAACGAAGGGCTTCACATAGTGTCCGTAGTCCGCGATGGCTTCGGCCAGGGCCACGGCATTTCCGCTGAAGTCGTCCGCATGGCCGGTGATATACTCCACATACTCGTTCACGGAGTAGGTGTTGGTGATTTCCTCGCCGTCGCCCCAGGAGAAGACCGCCGTCACCGTGTCGCCCATCTCGAGGGAGTTGAGCGGGCAGGTGAAGTACTTCTGATTCGTACCGGCGTCCTTGCCGTCAGCCCACGCGATTTCGGTATTCTTGCCGTTGACGGTCATGACAATCTTCGCGTCCGTCGCGTCAAAGTCCTCGGGCACGGTGACGTAGAAGTTCACGCCGATCTGCCCGCTGAGCACCAGGGAATGACTGCTGAACGCGGGTTCGTCTTCAAATTCCTCTTCTCCGGTGGGCAGCACGCGGCCGGTATAGGTGTTCCAGCCCTCGGGGATCAGCTCGGATTCGTTCAGCGCGGATTCAACATCCGCGTTGTTCCCGTTCAGCGTTTTGCAGAACGCGGCGGAGGCCATGTCGGATTTGCTCATGGGATCCTCGGCGGTCGCGTTTCCGGTCAGATCGTCGGGAGACCACGGCCGGGATTCCACCGTCGTGACATTCCCGTTTTCGTCCGTCACGGTCAGAACAGCTTCGGAAGAATAGTAGTTCTTCTCCCCCTTCGGACTGGCTGCCTGCTGTCCGGCGAGCGCGCCCACAAACTGCTTCGAGGCGGAGGAACTCTGGATGATCGACGCGTTTCCGGTCGCGTAGCAGTTGTAGACGGTGCTGGTCAGCATTCCGGTCAGACCGCCCGCGTAAGCGTCCGCGCTGCCGGATGCATTCTTCGCCGTGGCATCGCCGAACGCCGCGCAGTTGACCATCACGGTCATATTGCCCGTCATGCCCACGATGCCGCCCGCATAGGCCGCATTCCAAGATCCCGCGGAAGACGCGTCCGTCGTTACGTCGGTCCAGCAGTTGAGCACGGCCGCCTTGGTGAACGCTCTGCCGAGGATACCGCCGGCGAAGCTCTGCCCGTCCGCCGCGCTAACCGAAACCGTACCCGTCGCACTGCAGCCGTCCACAATGGCGGCACGACTGCCGGAGGCTCTCGCCGTGTCGCCCGCAACGGCGCCTGCGCGGACAGGAGCCCAGCTTCCCGTCTCTTCCACATGGATGTTGACGTCCGTCAGCGTAAGCCCCGTCACTCTTGCGGTATCGGCAAGGGAGGAGAACAGGCCGACGTTGGCCTCTGTCTCAAAAGAAGCGTGGATCGTCAGGCCGGAGATCGTATATCCCTTGCCGTCGAAGTGACCGGCGAAGAGCTTTCCCGTGTTGGAGCTTGCCTTGCCCTCCGCTCCGACGGGGTTCCAGCTTTCATAGCCGGAGAGGTCGATGTCCGCGCCGAGGGTCAGATATTCGGCCGCGTAGTTCGTACCGTTGTCCACCGTTTCGGAGAACTTCGCCAGCTGAGCGGCGGTTTTGATCACATAGGGATCCTCTTCCGTGCCGGAGCCGGAGTCAAATACCTTCTCCGAAACCGTATAAAGGTAGGTCACGCCGTCCTTCTCCTCGGAAACGGAGGCAAGAACCAGACTCTCACCCGCCCGGATCTCGTCGGTGTAGGTTTCGGGCGTGTAGTCCTTCGCGAGCTCGTAGTTGTAAAGCGCGCTGTCCTCGGGAGCGACGGTGAAGAAGCCGCCCGTGATGTCGTATTTCGCGTAGTTGTCCGTTTGGTCGGAGGGGATGCCGCCGTCCACGGACCCGTTGCAGTATCCGCCCCGGATGGTGACGGCGGGGGTGCTCTTGTAGCGGTTCATGCCCGCATAGACGGAGCCTTTTCCGCCGGTGATGACGGGATCGCCGTCGATCACGAGCGTGTTGTTCGCCGCGTTCCGCATATAGACGCCGTAGTTCAGGCTGCTGTCCTTCGTGCCGCCGCGGATGAAGCCGCCGGTAATCTCCACGGAGTTGCCGCCCTGGAAGAAGAGGAGTCCGGGCGCGTCATCGCTTTCCAGCGTGCCGCCGGTCATCTTCAGAGTGTTGTCCATCTCCAGATAGACGGCATAGGTGCGGGTACTGCCCGACGCGTAAACGGAGCCGCCGCCGATCTCGATCATATGACCGGTCGCGGCCTGCTCGATGGCCTCGATGCCATAGGAATCCACGCCGGTCACCGTGATCGATCCGCCGTTCACGATGCCCTTCTGATTCCCGCCCGCGAGGTAGATGCCGATGCAGCCCTGTCCGGACGCATTCAGCACACCGTCCCGCAGTTCAAAGACGGAGGTTGTCCCGGAGCCCATGCAGCACACGCACATGGCGCCGACACCGTCAGCGGTGACGGTTCCGCCGGTCATGACAGCCGATCCGCCGTTCTGTACCCGGATTCCGCAGGCGTCCTGTCCGGCCACCTCAACGGTTCCGCCCTCGAAGGTGAGGGTTGTATTGGCGATGATCGCCATGCACTGATCCCCGGACACCTTGATTTTGCCCGTTCCCTCCTCAGAGGAATCCTTCACGGTCAGCGCACCGCCGTCCACACGAAGCGCCCGTCCGGCGGATGTGCCGGTGATGGTGTGTCCCGCCAGATCCAGCACGGTGTCCTCCGTGAAGACCGCCGTGTCGGCAAGGGTCACGTCCGCGGTCAGGACAATCGTGCCATCCACGGGAGCCGGAAGCGCGCCGGAGGCTTCATCATTCGTCTCTGCCGGAAGCTCGGGGAGGACAACGGCGTCATTCTTGTCGCTGAATCCTTCCGCGGAAACCTCGTCCGCCGAGACCGCCCCGACCGTCATGGCGCAGAGACCGATCAGAAGGCCGAGGGTCAGCAGTTTGGTTCTGAATCTCTTCATACTGATTCCTTTCTGTTATGCTTGTATTTCGAAGGTCCGGCGCGAACGTCCAGATCCATGGATCAAAGGAAATCCGCGCATACGGCCCCATTCGACTGTTTTATGAATGCGACTGCAAACGAAACGTTGGTTTTCAAACATGCAGCCGCCGGAGCCCTTTTTCTGCCTGGTTTGCAGGCATCGGGTACCCATTCCTGCAACCTTTTGTATGTTGGCGGAGCAATAATGCGGCAGCAGACGATCCTCCCGTTTCTGTCAGACGTCTGCCGGAATACAAGCTCAGCCTGTGATCAGACGGATCATCCGTCCCATGATCGAAGCCGCCTCCGCGCGGGTCGCATTTCCCGCCGGATCGAGCGAACCGTCATCCCGGCCGTTGAGAAGCCCTGCTCCTGCCGCCCATTCGAGCGCGTCCGCGGCCCAGTCCGAAGCGGAGGCACCGTCCGGGAACGCGTCCAGACTCCTTCCCGCATCCGTCTCCATGCCGAGAAAACGCGCGTAACGGAAGAGCATGGCGGCGAGCTGTTCCCTCGTGATCCGGGCGTCGGGATCAAAGCCGGAGCCGGTCCCGTTCACGATTCCGGCTTCAGCGGCCCAGACCACCGCGTCCGCATACCAGGCACTCTCCTTCACGTCGGAGAAGGGATTCCGCGCGATGAGCGCAGGCGATCCCTCCAGACGCCACAGAACCGTTGCCAGCATCGCCCGGGTCAGGATTCCGTCCGGAGCAAAGGTATCCTCCGTCACGCCCGCAAACAGCTCGTGCGCTGCGGCAAAGCCGATTTCCTCCTTCGCCCAGTGAGAACCGATGTCACGGAAGCTCTTTCCATTGTCGATCACCCGCACCATGCAGGGAGCTTTCAGAACCGCGCGCACCGTGCCGTTTTCCACCACCGACTTCGGCACCACGGTCAGGGAGCCGTCTTCTCCGACGATTGCCAGCACATTTCCCGCCCCGGCATTGGGGATCGTGACAACCGTGCCTGCGGGAATGCGGTCGAGGGGCTCACCGTTCAGAAGAGCCGTCACCGCGTAATCTCCGCGTTCGTTCTTCTCCGTCTTTACGACCAGCCCTTCGGCAGACTTCGCAGACTTTTCAGGGTCCGCGGGTCTGACGGGGACTGCGTGATCGTCGGCAGGCGTTACGGGACGGGGAGGAAGGATGACGGGAATATGCACCTCGTCCGGATCACCGGGTTCAAACGGCTCTTCGGGATCATCCGGTTCTGCGGGATCATCCGGTTCTTCGGGTTTAATCGGCTCGTCCTGTTCAAAGCCAACGATCCCGTCCACGAGCTTGCACTCCTTCAGGTCCGACCCGTCGCCGCTGTAGTAGACGCTGTGATAACGGGAGCTGCCCCGTTCGTCCGCTCCGAGCGCTTCCCGCACCTGGGCCAGCGTGTCGGAAACAGCCAGGCGGTTCGCGTTCAGCAGCGCGGCAAAATCCTCCGAGGACATAAAGGCTTCCGTCTGATCCTGTGCAAAGGCTTCGGAGGACTCGTTCACGAATTTACCAGCGTATTTCTTTTCGGAGGCGGGCTGCCCTGCAATCATCTGATCGGCGTCCGTGTTGTAGCAGCACTGACGGTGCTCGGAGGAGCTGGCCGCCATGCCTGCGAAGCCGCCCATATACATGCTGTACTTGCTGACGACCTCCACATTTCCGCGCGCATAGCAGTTGATGCAGATGCCGCCGTCCAGCGCGACGAATCCGGCTGCCTCCGCGCGGTTTGTCTGATCCGCGTCGCCGTGCACGTCGCCCAGCGTATAGGAATTGATGACGGTGGCACGGTTGGAGATCCCCATCATGCCGCCGGTATAGCTGTAGTTGCGCCCGGACCACGCGCCGGCGTCCACATTTGTCCGGCAGTTGGAGACAAGGCCGTACATCAGACTTCCGGCCAGACCTCCGGCATAGGCGAAATCCTCGGGAGAGGACGCGCGGATGATGCCCTCGGCGGCGCAGTTGTCGATCACGAAGCCTCCCTGGGCGCTTCCGACCACGGTTCCCACATAGTCGCGCCATTTGCTTTCCGTATAGAAAGCGACGTTTTCCAGACGAATAGTCTTCAGAACCGCCCGGCGCGCGTCCCCTTCGGGAATCTCATTGGAATCGTAATCGCCCTGGATCACGCCGAACAGGCCCATCCAGTTTCCGGACGCCGGATGCCCGGGATCGCCGGCGGAAAGATTCCGAATCACGTGATTGCCGCCGTCGTAATTTCCGCGGAACGGGTAGAGCGCCACCAGATCCTGACCGAAGCCGTCATCGTCCGCGTCGGCGAAAATGCCCCATCCGATCGGCGTCCAGTCCCCGCCCTTCATATCGATGTCGGCTGTCTGGAGGAAATACGCGCCGCGCCAGTCCACATCCTCGTCGATGGATTCCGCCAGATACCGCAGCTGCTCCTCGTTTTCGATCCGATAAGGATCCGCCTCGGTGCCCGAACCGGAGAAGCGCCCGGGATCGGCCTCGGAATAGTCCGTGGTATCGCCGAACCTGGACTTGAAGGCAGCGCGGATAACGGCATTTTCATAGTTTTCTCCGCTTTCCTCTCCCAGGAGGACCTCCGTTTTGAGGATTTTTCCGTCCGTCACGGTGATCCGCACGATCGTGCTTCCGTCGGGAGAACGGCCGTACCATTCGCCGTCGAGAAGCGCGTCCTCCATTTCTTCTTCCGCCTCCGAATCGATCTCCACCTGGGGCTTGACGTAGGTAATCTGTCCGTACCCATCGCCGAATACCGCGCGGACCCCGTCCGAGGTCCACTTCCGCAGGGAGGAGGCGGAGATGCCGTAGATGGTTTCGATATCGATGGGGAACACCGCGGAGGAGGCATTCAGTCCGTCAGCCGCAGCACTGGCTCCCTCTTCTCCGGGGACATAGGCCATATTTCCCTCGATCAGACTCCCGGGGAATTTGAAACCCCATTCGTCGCTCACACCGCCGCTGACCACCTCGCCGAAGGGATCCACAGGGGTCACCTGCCGTCCGTCGATGGTCATGACAGCCTTTGCGTTGTACCAGCTGTCATAAACCTTTGCGATACCCGTCACCCAGCCGGTCAGAACGCCGGTGTCGATAGAGTATTCGAGCGCGGTAACGTCGCCCTCCGCCAGACAGTTGACCACATATCCGCCGTTCACCGCCGCGATGCCGCCCACGCAGGCCATCCCCTCCAGATCATACCGGACATCCCGCATACCCGAGCCGGTCACATCCCCGAGTGCATAACAGTTGGCGATGACGCCCCGGTTCAGAAGCCCCGCGAATCCGCCGACCTCCACCAGTTCTCCGGACTTCTCCTGACCGAACATTGTCACATCCGTCATGGAATTGATGACTGCGCCCTTGAACATATGTCCGCATACGCCGCCGATGAAGGAGGTGCCCTTTTCGGTGATATGCGTGATAGCACCGCGCACCTCCACGTTGTCAATAACAGCCCCGTGATAGTCGCCTTCCGTATCGGAGCCCATCATCCGCCCCGCGATGCCGCCCACATACGCGCTGCCCGCGCTGTGCGTGTGAATCAGGACATCATCAAGGATAAGATCGTGGATGCGGGCGTGCTCGTCCAGACACCCGAAGAGGCCGATATAGGAATTGCCCGCCGCAAGCTCAAGGGGAGATTCGGCGGAACCCTCCGTCAGACCGCGGATGGTTTTGCCGTTTCCGTCGAAATTGCCGTCGAACAGATAAGAGCTTCCGCCGACGGGCGTCCAGTTTTCCCCGGACAGATCGATCACATCCGCCTCGTCGCTGATTTTGATATATGCGCCGGAATAGTTGGCCCCGCCGCTCTGGGAAAGCGCGAAGGCTTTCAGCTGCTCCGCAGTCCGGATGATCCAGGGATCCTCTTCCGTGCCGGAGCCGGAATCAAAGAGGCCGCCGCCTTCCGGTACGGGCTCCCAGAGCACGGAGGACACGACCGCACGGCTTCCGTCCCATTTCCATTCGCGCAGAGCAAGGGCGTCCTCGTCCAGCGCACGCGACGCAGCGGAAAGATTGCCGTTCAGCGTATCGCAGAAGGCAGGATCCTCCATCTCCTCCGCCGTCAGCGGGTCTTCCGCAGTCGCGTTTCCCGTCAGATCGTCGGGCGACCACGGACGGGAGGGAACGGCTGTCTCTGTACCGTTTTCATCGGCAGCGGACAGCCGTACGAAGGAGCTGTAGTAGTTCATGCTGCCCGCCGGGGATGCGGCCTGCTGACCGGCAAGCGCGCCGACAAACTGCTTTTCCGCGGTGCTCTTCTGGGTGATCCCTGCGTCGCCTGCCGCATAACAGTTGTAGATCGTGCTCGCCAGCATACCGCAGAGGCCGCCTGCATATGCGTCCGCGTTCCCGGCCAGATTTTCCGCCGCCGTACTGCCGAATGCCGCGCAATTGGCCAGGACCGTGGTGTTCCCGGTCATGCCCGCGATGCCTCCCGCATAAGCCGCGTTGAAGTTCCCCTCCGTCACAATCCGCACAGTCACGGAGGATACGCAGTTGATGACCGCCGCCTTCGTGAACGCCCGTCCGAGAATACCACCGCCGAACGCGCTGCCGTCCGATGCGGAAAGCCCGATCGCACCGTCCGTCCTGCATCCGTCCACGACAGCCGCCCGGTTTCCGGAGGTCCTCGCCGTATCTCCCGCGATTCCGCCGGCCCGGATATGCGTAAATCTGCCGTCCGTGGAGGCATGGATGGACACATTCTCCAGAATCACGTCATGGATCTGCGCATCCGGCCCGAGCGTGGAGAACAGGCCCAGGTTTGCTTCCTCATGATAGGTCCCCTCGATGGTGAGGCCGCGGATCACGTGTCCCTGTCCGTTGAACTCGCCCGTGAAGAGGCGTCCCGCGTTTGCGTTGGCCTTTCCCTCCGCGCCGATGGGATTCCAGCTGCCGGAAAGATCGATATCCGCTCCCAGAACCGCAACGGCTCCGGTGTAAGCGGTATCCCCCTCGTCCACCTTTTCGGCAAACGTACGAAGCTGGGCTGCCGAACGGATCACAAACGGATCGTCCGCAGTCCCCGCTCCGGACAAATCGGGCAGGGATTTGGCCAGCGCGTCGTTCACAGCGGCCTTGATGCCGTTCGAGCTGATCGCGTCGACGTCGGTCGAATTCGCCGCAATGATCACATCAAACAGCGCTTTTGCTTTATCCCAATACCGGGGTGTCTCCGCCTGCTCGACCTCTTCGATCTGCGTGATTACGCCGCCGCTGACCGTTACCGCCAGCGTGATATCTCCGTTTCTGCCCGCACCGGTACCTGTGAACACCCCGTCCGTATAAGTCGTCCCGTCTGCGCGGACGCTGATGGGAATCAGGGTGAGCAGAAACGCACCCGTCAAAATCAATGACAGAATTCTTCGATGTTTACTTCCATATGGCTTCATGTCCTTCTCCTTGTTTTAGTTGTTTTACGCTAACCACTCAGACCACATAATTGCTTCCTCATTTTTTGTTGGCAGGGCTCATTTGTGCTGACAGTGCTCCCCAAGTAAGCATCCAATCAAGCCCAACTAGGTTAGCGTTAGCTAACCTATGCCCCACAAAAAAGCGAAAGTTTCTCTTCCTTCCGCTTTTACAGATATAAGCAAAATATGAGCAAACGTCTATGCTCTATGGCACAGCAAGTGCATTTTACCACACTCCCCTCCCCTTGTCAATGGGATACAGTTTTTTTCGAAAACTTTTTGAATAGGATAAAACAAGGCCGGATACCGAACGCGGGCTTCTGCCTTTCGCAAAATCCGCGTCCCGGATGGGAGCGGAGGGGGGCTGGTACTTCCAGTCATCATCGTCCGTGTTTTCCTCATATACGAAGTCAGCAGGAGGATCAAGCGTTGCGTCCGCATCCTCGCATTCCCGGTCGGGAAGCTCAGATATGCGGAAAGGGATCGACGGCCTCTCGTGGATCGCTAAGAAAAAGCTGGGACAGGATCCGTTCTCCGGGAGCCTGTTCCTGTTCTGCGGAAGAGCGCGGAAATACTTCAAGACTCTGAGCTGGACTGGAAACGGATTCGAGATGTACTATCGGAGGTACGACAGCCCCGGGGCGACGCTGAAATGGCCGATGAGCAAGGAAGATGAGATCGCCATCACGGCGGAGGATCTGTATTCGCTGATGAACGGGTTTTCGATCTGCCCCGCGAAGGGGTTTGAAAACTATACGCCCAAAGACCTGTTTTGAAGACAAAACCGAAGCATTTGAGAAGCCCGAAGTTCGTCTACAAACCGGCGGAACTGATCCTTCGGAAGCACTATGTGGAAGTCCGCAAGCGCGTGAACTGTGGTACTCCGAGAAGCCCTGTTCTGTCAAGAGGCCCCTGAAACATGTGACACAAATAACATGATTTTCTCTGCCGTGACCGCGGACTGCCTCCGGACACCGCCGAACAAAAGCCTGTGAGCTGGCAGGGTGGAGGAGATTCCCGCTGTTTTCCGTGAGCCGGACTGCGCAGGAAAGCCTGTAATACTTGCAACAATATGTCATTTATGTTACGGATTTCCTCATTGTCTTGACAAAACAAAGCAGTCCGGGGTATGATGGTGCACGGTTCCGATTGTGCCCCTCCGGACAAGTATGAATCACAGGGTTTATCGGCAAATGGCCGATCCCTGATCCGGAGAATGATGGAAGTACATGCTTTCGGGGTACAAACGGAGAATGGCGCGATGTACTTCTGAATTCGGGAAAGCTCAAAACCATAATCGACTTGAAGAAACGGCGGGTATCGTTATGCACCGAATGACGCAGGAGCAGTCAGCGTTTATAAAACGCGAATTTGCACTTACTGAAAGCGAAATCGAGAATCAGGATGCCAAAGCGTGGAGGGACCTGTTTGAAAAATGCTGGCAGATTGTGCTCGACGAACCCTGTGAAGAGGTTATCGTTCAGTCAGAGATTGACGGAGTGATTGAAGAATACGAAGACCTGGAGTACACGGAACGATTCCTGATGGCAGAAAAAATATGTGATTTATGCGCTGAGGTTTTGGGAGAACTGGAACCCGATGACGACTGAGAGGCAGATATATACGGATATGCCCGATCTGCGGGAAGCATTCAAAAACGCCTTTTGACGGAAGGGCTGACGAAAGCACCCGAAAGGAGCGGATACGGTTGAGCGTGCAGTCCCATGGGGATCAGCAGCTCTGCAGGTGACCGAGGGCAAAAACATTGAGTTTTACCGGTCCGTTTTTTGACCGCGGTCCTGTGCTAAAATGATCCCGTAAGAAAGAGAAAGACCTCGCCGAGGCAGAAAGGGATTGACTATGGAAGAGAAAAAAGAGTTCGGACCTGTGACACGCGCCGCGACGTCTGCCGCCGAAGCCTGCGACGGGCCGGTGCGCAAGGGGACGGACCTCCCCCGCGTCGTTCACCCGGCGGGTATCCGGCAGTGAGGTGCGGCATGACGGACTGGTCTTATCGAAACAAAAGGTATACTGCAAGGGTTACGGTCAGATCCCTTCCGATTGATGAGAGCAGGTTCCCGAGGTTCAGACAGCTCATGGATTTTGTCCGGCAGAGGCAGGATGTGACCGTCGTGATTGAAATTGAAAACTCGGATGACTATCAGGAGCTCCGGCTTTCCTGCACCGGAGAAGCCTACTATCTTGATATCACCTACCCCATGGACGAATTCGGGTGGGAGCATCCGCTGATCCTGGCTGATGACCGGCTGACGGCGGCGGAGGCGGAGGAGGTTCTGAGATCGATTCTTGTTGATGAGAACGATCAGACGGACATCATCATGAAGCGGTTCCGCCAGGTGTCGGGCTTTATTTACGGAGACTGAATTATTATGAAGGATACGAAATATGTCCGGAGCCATTCTTAAGGAATAACGACCCCGGCTTGCGGGATATGACGGGACATTACGGAAAAGCAGAAACCAGTCTATGGGAGGAGGACCCGAGAATGACCTATTCCGAATACAGAAATCAGTTTCCGGACGCCGAACGCTTTATGCGGGCTTACGGAAAGCTGAACGCTGAGGAAGCGAAGGCCTTATTGATGCGGAAAACGCGGCGCCGCGCACAAAGGCTTTTCTGATGTCCGTTTGGCATGAGGCAAGAAGACAGGTCCGGCTGCGGAATGTCAGCGTGGAGCTTTACGATGACAGCAGCCTGACGGTTACGGTTTATGAATATGACAGCGAGTTTGACGGAAACGACTTTGAGTACCGCTATTCGCTTGACGCGGGTCATTGCGCCGCTTTTCCGAAAATGATTCCTCACCCATCCTTCAATAGGAAGACGGATATTGAGGAATGGCTGTGCGAAAATGATCTATGCGAAGGGCTGGGCGGCAGTCTGATGCAGATGTGGATGCAGATGGGACTTCACGGAAGCCATGTGGTTTTCGAGGATTATCCCGGAGGAGTTTATCGGGAAGAATCCTTCTGAGCGGTTCCGCCCGCTGAGCGGACAATCTGTTATTTTTGCGAAAGGAAACCGTCACCATGAGCCGAAGTTATCATATTCTGATCGAGAAGAGGACCGCGCCCGTTCTGTACGGAGGAACGTTCCGGAAAGAAGAGGCGTTTCTGAGCGCATTGCTCGACGCGCGCCTTGAGGCATTCCGGCGGGAAAAAACCGTCCCGGCCGACACCGTCTGTCCGGTCTGCGGAAACAGGACCGTATACGCCTCTTATGAGAAGTCGGAAAACGGAACCACTCGCGTTGTGGCGGACTGCGAGGCCTGCGGGGAGATCTTCCCGATCGATCTGCTTGAGGATGATGTATTCCATCACAGGGACCGGGAATCCGCCGAGGGCATCGAAACGCCCTTCGGAGCCTTTCATGTGAAGGTCAACGGGATTGTCACGCCGTTCAACTTTATGAAGAATGCGCGTCATACCTGGCATAGCACGCCGCCCTCGGAATTTGACGAGTACACCGTACAGATCGACATGACTCACCTGACACCGGGAGACGAGGTCTTCTGCGGATTTGACGAGGAGATCCTGGAGTTTTCTGATTCGGACGAACACACGGAGCTTCTGACAGCGGAAGACGATAAAACCGTGCTGGGGCTGTGCGGTTTTGAGCCTGTATATCCGTGGGAGGAATTCAATTCCTGTTGCTATGATCTGATACGCTTCGGCGACAGAGGTTTTACCTATAAGGTCCTGTCCGATCCGGAAGAACGCGACACGGACGGGGAGTTGATGAAAGACAGAATCCTCACCGTCTCCATGGCATGGATCGGAAAACGTGAAGGATGCGATCCCGCGCTTGAGCTGTTCCTGACGCTGGCGTAAACCGCACGGCAGCCGGGGCCGCGGTCATAAGGTATCGGGGCTGATCCTTCAGTGCTGTACAGGACCTTTATCGGCAATTGTAATGTTGACATCACACGCTGTCATGTGATAGAATATCAGAAAATTGAGAAAGAGGATTCAGTGAAGTGCGCAGCTTTTTTTCCGTGTATGGTTTGTCCGGTTGCGCTATAATGATATTGACGTGATAACGACAAGGATTGGAGGAACCGATCATGCTGCTGACAATAACCTATACAGGGAAGAAAACACAGGAGCTGGGATTCCTGCTCCACAAGAATCCGTATCATGCACAGAGCTTCGAGCTGAGCTTCGGCAAGGCATATGTCTTCTATCCGGAGGTTTCCGATGAAAGAACGACAGCTGCTCTCCTGCTCGATATCAATCCCATCGATCTGGCGCGCGGGAAACTGGGATCAAGTGAAGGCGGACTGTTTGACTATGTGAACGACCGTCCTTATGTTTCCTCCTCCTTCATGAGCACGGCGATTTCAAGGCTGTTCGGGACGGCTATGAACGGCAAGTGCGCGTATAATCAGGCCCTGGCGGATACCCCGCTGAAGCTGACCGCGTGTGTCCATATGCTTCCGTGCCGGGGAACACCGGAGCTGCCCGGGGAGATTTTCGGGCCGCTCGGATATACGGTCGAAACCCGGTCCGTTGTCCTGGATGAGAAGTTCCCCGAGTGGGGCGACTGCAGCTATATCGATCTGACCGTAAGCGGAACCGTGACCCTTTCCGGCCTCCTGAAGCACCTGTATGTGCTGATTCCTGTCTTCGACAAGCAAAAGCACTATTATGTCAGCGAAGACGACATTGACAAGCTCCTGTCGCACGGAGAGGGATGGCTTGCTTCCCATCCCGCACGGAATAGGATCGTCAGCCGCTATTTCAGCATGCGCAGGAGCTATGCCCGCAAGGCCATTGACCGACTGATCGAGAGCGAGCCGGTGGAAGAAGAGGCGGAAGAAGAGGAGACTGATGCTTCCGTCCCGGACGAGGTCAGGGAGAAACGGATTTCCCTCAACACAAGACGGCTCGAAGCGGTCAAAAACGCGGTGATAGAATGCGGCGCGTCCTCCGTGATTGACCTCGGCTGCGGAGAATGCAGGCTGACCGCCATGCTGCTTGAGGAAAAGCAGATCAGGCGCGTCGGAGCCGCCGACGTTTCGGTTCGGGCGCTTGACAAAGCAAGACAGAATCTTCACTACGAAAAGATGCCGCCGTATAAGAAAGACAAGCTGACGCTGATGCAGGCGTCCCTGACCTATAAGGATCAGCGGTTTTCCGGATATGACGCCGCGTGTGTGGTGGAAGTGATCGAGCATCTCGATCCGCTGAGAATTCCGGCTTTTGAACGCGTGGTTTTTGAGTTCGTGGTTCCGGACACTGTTGTGATCACGACGCCGAACAGGGAATACAACGCGCATTACGAATGGCTGTCCGAGGGCGGTCTCCGGCATTCCGACCACCGGTTCGAGTGGAGCCGGGAGGAGTTTGCCAAATGGACGGATCATATCTGCGAGACCTTCGGCTATACGGTTGAAAGAAGCGAGATCGGGGATGCCGATGAAGAATTCGGCGCGCCGACTCAGATGGGGGTGTTCAGAAAATGCGTATAGAAATACCTGAGTTCGCTCTGGTGGCGATGATCGGCGCGTCGTCCAGCGGAAAGTCCACATTCGCAAAAAAGCATTTTCTGCCGACGGAGATTCTGTCCTCCGACTTTTTCCGGGCGATGGTCTCGGACGATGAGAACAATCAGAAGGTCTCAAAAGATGCGTTTGACCTGCTGTTCTACGCGGCGAATAAACGGCTGAGCCTCATGAAAACGACCGTGATCGACGCAACGAACGTCCAGCTCGCCGCCAGAAAGCAGATTATCGACCTGGCGCGGGAGCAGAACGTTCACAGTGTTGCCATTGTACTGAATCTGCCGGAAAAAGAACTGCAGGCCCGCAATGCCGCCCGTCCTGACCGCGGATACCCGGAGCACGTGATCAGAAAGCATGTGTCCGACCTGCGGAGAAGCATCAAAAATCTCAAAAGAGAAGGGTTCCGGTTCGTTTACATTCTGAACTCCGTTCAGGAGATCGACGAGGCCGAGATTGTCCGCACGAGGATGTGGAACAACAAAAAGGACGAGCACGGTCCGTTTGATGTGATCGGAGACGTCCATGGCTGTTACGATGAGCTTGTCATGCTCCTGAAGAAGCTCGGGTATGCGGAGGATCCGGAGGCGGGCATGCTTCATCCCGACGGGAGAAAGCCGGTATTCCTCGGAGACCTGTGCGACCGCGGTCCCAAGAACGCGGAGGTTCTGCGGCTGGTCATGAAGATGGTCCGATCCGGAAACGCGCTGGCCGTGCCCGGAAACCACGATGTCAGGCTTGTCCGGTATCTGCTCGGCAAAAACGTACAGCTCACACACGGTCTTGACCGGACCGTGGAGGAGCTGAGCAGGGAGGACGAGGCCTTCCGCAGGGACGTCAAAGACTTCCTCGACAGCCTTGTCAGCCATTATGTCCTTGACGACGGGAAGCTGGTCGTCTCCCACGCGGGACTGAAGGAGGAATACATAGGGCGCGGATCCATGCAGGTACGGGATTTCTGTATCTACGGGGAAGCCACCGGAGAGATCGACGAGTACGGTCTCCCTGTTCGGCTCAACTGGGCTGCTGACTATCGCGGCGCCGCAGCGGTCGTTTACGGGCACATTCCGCAGCTCGAGGTTCAGGCCATGAACAGCACCTTCTGCATCGATACCGGATGTGTGTTCGGCGGCAGGCTGACGGCTTACCGGTATCCGGAGGGAGAGCTTGTCGATGTAGACGCCCTTCGGCAGTATTACGCGCCGGTGAAGCCCCTTTCTCCGGTACAAAGCGCGACGGACGATATGCTCACGATCGGAGACGTGCAGGGAAAACTCTATCTGAAAACAGAATTGATGCCCTCTGTTACGGTAGAGGAGAACAACGCGGCGGCCGCTCTGGAGATCATGTCGCGCTTCGCGGCGGATCCGCACTGGCTGATCTATCTGCCGCCGACGATGTCGCCATGCGAAACAAGCCCCCTCGAGGGATACCTTGAACACCCGCTTGAAGCGTTCGCGTATTACAGGAACCGCGGCGTTCAGAACGTCGTCTGCGAGAAGAAGCACATGGGATCGCGTGCGGTCATCGTCCTCTGTCATACAGGGGAAGCGGCGGAGAAAAGGTTCGGGGTCAGCGACGGGAGCCGGGGCATTATCTATACGAGGACCGGCCGGCACTTCTTCGATGATTCCGAAATCGAAAAGGAAGTCCTTGCCAGACTTGACGCGGTACTCACGCAGAGCAACTTCTGGAGGGATTTCGGTACGGAGTGGGTATGTCTGGACACGGAGCTGATGCCCTGGTCCGAAAAAGCGCAGGCGCTGCTCTCGACACAGTACGCACCCGTCGGGCGGGCTGGAAGGGAGAGCCTTGCGGCAGCCGTAGCGGTCATAGAGAAAACCCGCGGGAGGACGGATCTGACGCCGGTTGAACCCGGGGAAGGAGGCACGGACCGGAATGTCGATCTGGACGCGCTGCTTGCAAGGTACAGGGAAAAGGAACGTGCTGTGAACGGTTATGTGGACGCATACCGGGAATACTGCTGGAAGGTTTCCTCTGTCGATGATCTGAGAATCGCGCCCTTCCATCTGCTTGCCTGTGAAGGGCATGTATTCTCGGGCGAGAAGCACGTCTGGCACATGGAAAAGATCAGGCAGTACTGCACGGGTGTGGATCCGGTCTTTATGGCGACGGACTATATCTGCGTCGATACGGCCGATGAGGACAGTGTCAGGGGCGGCGTGGAATGGTGGCTGAAGCTGACGGGAAATGGCGGTGAGGGTATGGTGGTGAAACCGGATACCTTCGTTGCCAGAAGGCAGACGGAGGTCCTGCAGCCGGCTGTGAAGTGCCGCGGTCCCGAGTATCTGAGGATCATCTATGGGCCGGAGTATCCGATGCATCTGACCAGACTGAAGAAGCGTTCTCTGTCGCGGAAGCGTTCCCTCGCAATACGGGAGTTCGCGCTGGGGATGGAATCGCTTACCCGCTTTGTGAACAAGGAGCCCCTTTACCGGGTACACGAATGTGTTTTCGGAATTCTTGCCTTTGAAAGCGAACCTGTGGACCCGAGACTGTGAAATAAGACCTGTGAAAAAAACGGGGGACTGTCGTTGAAGGCAGTTCCCCGTTTTCTGACAGATCAGTCCGCGAATAAGGCAAACGGATGCGGCGCCGCGTAGTCCTCTCTGTGGCAGAACTCGAGAGTCAGGCGGGTCTGGTCATAGATGATGGTCCACTGGGTAATATGGTCGGGCAGCACCGTGCTTCTCCTGGCACAGGCCATCACGTCCCGCGCCTCGCCGGTCGTGAACGTTTCCTTGCCCGCGGACGCCGAGACGATGGCGTCATAGCGCTTCTGGGCCTCCTCCTTGCCCTTTCCGAACAGCTCTCCCTCGGCAAGATAGCAGTTCGTCATGACCTTCGCGTCGATCACGATCATCTCGTTTTTGATATACTCCACCGCGACGCACTTGCCCGACGCGTCCGCAATCATGAAATGGGTTTCGGAGTTGTACGAGCGGTGCAGGTCGTACTGCTTCAGAAGCTCAACCGCCTCATCCACTGTTGCGGCGCGGTTCAGCAGCAGGCGGACTGCCGTTGTGATCTGCAGATCGGGCTTGTCGGTGTTCTGATTCAGGATCTCCCCGTCCGGGAGCATATTCACCGAAATGCACAGCCCCTTTTCGTTGATTCCGTCCAGAGGAGCGTAATGCGCGGCGAGGATCAGGGTATCGTCGGGCAGCTTTCCAGTGGTGCCCGTGATGAAATCCGTATTCACCGTGCTCACCGAGGCGTATCCGTCCGTCGGATAGGAGGTCAGCACAAGCGCGCCGCAGTTGTCCCAGTCGAAATTGCGGCCGAAGAGCCAGCCGTCCTCCCCCTTGAACTGCGACGTACTGCAAGCGAACGCCTGCTCGGAGTCCGGAAGGAGCAGGGTGTCCGTCAAGGTGCTGAGGTACTTGAAGACATCCGCGTCGCTGTTTGCGCCTCCGCTCTCGAGAAAGGCGTCGAACCCGTAATCCCCCTCAAAAACGGCTCCGGAAAGCGCAGGGCCGAGCTGCACGATTCCCGTGGGCTCATGATGCCGGCGGGCCGATGTGTCAGCCTGTTCGGCTTCAGCGGAGATCGCCCCGGCGGCCTCATCTTCAGCCGGAGCGGCCGCGTCCAGCACTTCAGCCGGATCGTCGGGCCGGGACTGCGGTTGTTGTGTTTCGATTCTCATTTCGTCCGTTTCCTGTTCTGCCTGAACGGTCGTATCTGCGTTCTGCATCTGACCGGCACAAGCGCTCAGCACGAGGGCTGTCATCAGAACGACAAGGGGTAATGCCCGTATCCTTTTTTTCATGCCGCTGCATTGCTCCGCGAATAAAGTCACAATCCCGCAACGGATCCCCGCCGGAGGTGTCGGAGTCGTTCACCGTCTCCGGGGCGGAATCTGTCCGGACTTGCCGCCGGATCAATTCCCGTCCACTGCCTTCCCGAACGATTTCAGAACCACACGATTGGCCGTCGGTATGTCCGGCCCCGGCTCGTTCGGCGCGGCGGCTTCCTGAGCCTTCGGATCATCTTTAGCTGTAACGGTGTGTATTCCCCTCGTATGGAAGAATCCGGATTCTTCCGCCATTATATACCTCGAGGATACGCCTGTCAAGAGATTTTGTATACCGTTCGTTCCTTTTGGGGAGGCACATCTCGGTCCATTCCCGGGTGCTTCGTTGTGGAACGCGGGGACTGCGAAGGGTCTTCCCGCCGTTTCTGCGAAGGGCTTGTGCCCCGGCAATTTCGGCGCATCCGGCGTTTCAACTAATATTGACACAGCCTTTCCGGGCGTGGTATAATCCCATATGGAGCGAAGACCCTTTTCGGGCCGATCGGAGGAGTTCACATATGATTCCTCCCGGCGCGCCGACACCTGAAGCCATAAGGGAGGAAACGGACATGACAAGACGAGAAACCGCGCTGAAATACTTTCTGGAGCAGAAGGATTCCATCCGGGAAAGGGCAAAGACCGGGATCGAACAGAACCGGAAACGGGACGCGGAGATCCGGATCGTCTCGGAGGATCCCCTGCCCGACGACGTGACCGTCACGGCCGAGCAGATAAACCATGAATTCCGGTTCGGCGCAAACCTCTTCATGCTGGACGAGTTTGAAACCGGGGAGAAGAACGCCCTGTACCGGCAGAAATTTCCCGAGGTGTTCAATCTTGGGACGGTCCCCTTCTACTGGAGCGATCTGGAGCCGGAGGAGGGCCATCCCCGCTTCGCCAAGGATTCTCCCCGGGTATACCGCCGTCCCGCGCCGGATCTCTGCGTGGAGTACTGCAAGGAAAAGGGGATCGAGCCGAAGTGCCACTGTCTGAACTACGACACCTTCACCCCGTCCTGGCTGGAGGGGGCGACGGTGGACGAGCACAAGCGCAAGCTGGAGAAGCGGTTCCGGGAGATCGCGGAACGGTACGCGGGGGACATTCCGAGCTTTGAGGTGACGAACGAAACGCTGCAGAAGGCCAGATCCGCGTTCTTCTACGAGCCGGACTTTCTGGACTGGAGCTTCAGAATGGCGGACCGGTATTTCCCGGCGAACCGCCTTGTCATCAATGACTACAACGTGTGGTGGCCGGAATCCTACAACAACCGGCACGCATACTACATGCAGATCGAGCGGCTGATGCGGAACGGGATCCGCCACATCGATTCCGTCGGGATGCAGTTCCACAGCTTCTTCCCGCGCTCGAGCGAACCCTCCGTCGCCGCGCAGCGCTATAATCCGGAGACGCTCTTCAGGTTGATGGACACCTACGCCCCTCTCGGACTGGCGGAGCAGATCACGGAGATGACCATTCCCGCTTACTCCGGAGAGGAGGAGGACGAGGAAATCCAGGCGGACCTGATCGAGGGCGTTTACACCACGTTCTTCAGCCATCCCTCCATGGAGGCGGTCATTTACTGGAACGTGGTGGACGGATACGCCTACAGAGCTGTTCCGGGAGACATGACGGCGGGCGAAAACGTCTATTACGGCGGTCTCCTCCGCTTCGACATGAGCGAAAAGCCCGCCTTCCGCCGCCTGAAGAAGCTGATCCGCGAGGACTGGCACACCTCCGCCCGGGTGAAGGCGTCGAACGGGAAGGCTTTCTTCCGCGGGTTCTGCGGGGAGTACGACATCACGGTCCGCGCCGGGGAGAAGGAGGTCCGCTCCGCGTTCAGCCTGTCGAAGCGCGGGACCAACACGCTGACCGTGCGGATCTGAGGGGGATGCGGATATGGACAAGGAATGGATCCCCGAATCCGTGAACCGCTCCTCCGCGCCGAGCAGCCTGAAAATCACGGATCTCCGGGTTACCAACATCAACGGTCTTCCCAAGCACTGCATCCTCCTGAAGCTTTACACCAATCAGGGGATCGTCGGGTACGGGGAGGTCCGGGACGCGTCGTCGGCCACCTACGCCCTGATGCTGAAAAGCAGGATCCTCGGTGAAAATCCCCTGAACGTGGAAAAGCTGTTCCGCAGGATCCGGCAGTTCGGCGGTCCGTCAAGGCAGGGAGGCGGCGTTTCCGGCATCGAGATCGCCCTCTGGAACATCGTCGGAAAGGCGTACGGCGTGCCGGTCTGGCAGCTTCTCGGCGGGAAGTACCGCGACCGGGTCCGGGTCTACTGCGATACGGACGTCGAGGGCAGGCACACCGGGGTCGACATGGGCCGTGCGCTGAAGGCAAGGATGGACATGGTGAAAATGGACCTCGGGATCGAGCTGCTGTTCGGCGAGGAGGGCTGTCTGAACGCGCCGGAGGGCATGCTCGAAGAGATCGAACAATACTCCATGAAGGCGATCCGGCACCAGAAGGGCTCCATCGACCGGGAGCTGATGCTCGGGAAGAATTACGAGGTCTTCACCGTTCCCCACTACGCGACGGGGATCCACATCACGGAAAAAGGGCTGGACGCGCTTGAGGCCTACGTGCGGGACGTGCGTTCGGTGATCGGCTGCGAGATCCCGCTGGCGGTGGATCACCTGGGACACATCGCGCCGGAGGACTGCATCCGCCTCGGGAAACGGCTGGAGCCGTACAACATCGCCTGGATCGAGGACGCTGCTCCCTGGCAGTACCCGGCCCATCTGAAGCGGATCGCCGACCGGATATCGATTCCCTTCTGCACGGGTGAGGACATCTGGCTGGCGGAGAACTTTGAACCCCTTCTCTCCTCCGGCGCGATTCAGGTGGTCCATCCGGACGTGATGACCGTGGGCGGCCTCGGGGAGCTGAAAAGGACCGCGGACCTCTGCGACCGGTACGGAGCGGCGATGGCCGTCCATAAGCTGCTCCGCCGGCAGGGAGAGCGGAGAAAACAACGATCCCGCAGCGCAGAACACGGCGTCCGTCCCCGGCGATCAGGGTGAACAGAATGCAGAGACGCCTCCCGACGAGCCCGGGGAGGTGTCCCCGGAAGACGCGCTCGGGTTTTCCGCGTGCGATTCCGGCGGCGTCACGTTCACCGTTCTCTCCAACATGTACAAGCCCTATGAATTCAACACGGACGAGCTGACCGGGGACGTGGTGAACGACGCCGTCTACGAATGGAGTACCTGAAGATCGAGCTGAAGGATATCATGGAGGACGGGGACTGACCCGCGCGGGACGTTTTCAACGCGAAGGTCACCCAGGCCGTCACCGCCGGGGATTCCACCTGCGATCTGGTCATGAACACCATGGTCTGTACCATGCCGATCTCCACAAAGGGCGTTTTCCTCGACGGAAAGCTCGGGTCACAGCCGCGGAAGCACGGTCGATCTGACGCTCTTTGACATGACAGCCGAGAAAGAAGCGGATATGGGCGGAACCTTCGATTATTTCGGGGAGCTGAGTCATCCGGACTATACCGAGATCACCGAGGAGCAGTACAACAACAGAATGATCCTGCGGGAAGCCATGATGAATCACGGCTTCAAGCCCCTTGCGGAGGAATGGTGGCACTTCACGCTGGAGAATGAACCTTACCCGGATATCTATTTCACTTTCCCGATCAACAGTGATTCGATCAGCGATTGAGGGCGGAGCGGGAAGAGTGAGCGGTACAGGCATCACGCAGACGCCGCTCTTCTTCCTGCAATGCGGAAGAGAAGGAACAGGGAATCATTGTACAGACACCGAAGGATGTTGAATGATGAAAAAGAAGATTTTTATCTGGATTATTGTATCGATCGCAATACCTGGAGTTCTTGCGGTTTTGCTCTATCATTGGGCGGCGTATCTCTACAGGGAGAGTCCGTGGTCTTTGCCGGATTGGGCGGAGGAATGGTTTGAAAAGGACGAAGATGACCCCAAGCCGCTCCACTGGTATACGAAAATCAACTGGCAGCTGGACGACAGAGCCGATATCGGAGCCGCGCCGCCCATATACGGACACAGCGGAGGCGCTTCTACCTGGGCTTTGCTGCTCGACCGCCTCGGCTTTGAGCCCGTCGGGTTTGAGCCCGGACTGGATCTGCTTCACCCGGAGATCGAAGGGAGGCACATCAGAGTCGACGGAGACGGCTCCATCAGGTATTACGCCGGAATCCGGGAAGACGAAGAGAAAAACGGGCTTTTCGGCGACGCCGCATACGAAAAGGCTGTCTCGGTCTTGACGGAGCTGGGGATTGATCTGACCCACTACGAATACCTTGGAACAAGTGATGCGATCGGAGACACGGAATCGCTCAGGCGCACCCTGCAGGACGGGACGATTGAATATGCCTCCAGCGACCGCTCCGTCTATTTTGATCTGAAGGCGGACGGATATAAGTTCTGCGGCCGAAGCGGACCGTCTCTCGCAGTAGGATTTTATTACGATCAGCTGTATTCCATCGAGTTTCACAATTATATGCCGATCCCCGGTCCGTTGTCCTATGGAGACGGAGATATTTACGGAGCGGTAACCGGAAGGGTCATGGAAAAGAGGCTCAGGAAAAGCGGTGTGTATATTCGCCGGGAAATGGAATCCATAAAGACCGTGACGGTGGAGGATGCGCATTTTTACTATCTCACCTCTCCGGACGGACAATACTATGAACCGTATCTGGAAATCAGCGGCCATGCGTCCGACGGATATATCACCGCTCCCTTTCAGGCATACGTGTACGCGCTGGAGAAGGAATCTGACTAGGCACGGCGGGATCGGAAAACCCGTCGGACCAGGTCCGTCATCGGCTGTTTCCCGACAGAACAGCTCAGAGGCGATCACTGAGTCCCACGCTCACGCGTTTTCAGCCCCGTGCCGCGGAGATTTACCGCACCGTCGCGGCGCGGAGCGGCGGTGATAAGTCCGAACAAATCCTTCGCCGCCAGCTGTAATAGCTATTATAATAATCGTGCGATGGATTCCTTGAAATTATTAGAAAAATAAAATTGTTACATCTTTATTACAATTTATCCGTTCCTCTTGCAATTTTTCCGTGATGTGGTATAATATCCCTCGTGCCGGTCGGGAACCTGTTTTTCATGAGGTTTTTGACTGCATGAGCATAGCCGTCCAAAGAGATTTTGAATGCCCGTAACCGTTCGTCCGTTTGGGAATCCAAGGTCTCTTTTTTGCGCCCTTTTTGCCGGGAAATGTTCTTTGAAAACCGAATAAAAGCCTGCCTCCGATCCCACGGACAGTGTGCATTCCGCGCGCCCGCGGGTGAGATCCGGCATAGCCGGGAAGAGGGGACGGACTTCGAGAAAACGATTGAAATGAAAGATGATGGTGTACGAAAGGAGATGAATGCTATGACGGACAAACCCTTTGCCCTCCTCGCCCTCTCGGGTCGGGACGCGGCGCGGGAAACGCTTGACAGCTTCGCTGACGGCGGACGGATCCTTGAGTTTATTCTTCCCTATACGCCGCCCTACGAAGACTTCGGCGGGATCCGCGAGCTTCAGCTGGCTGTGCGCCGGATGGGAGCCTTTCCGCCCGAGGCGCTCGCGCTCGATCTCACCGAGTGGGTGGGACATGAAGAGGAGGAGTGGTTCGAGATCGCGGCCATGTACCTCCACGACCACCGGCATCTCTGGAATTTCCTCTTCCTTGTCCGGGAACGGGACGCCGGAGACTGCGCCGCGCTGTTCTTTACCCTCCGGTCATTCCTCGTGGGGGAGCTCCGTGAGGACAGGACCTTTGCGGAGCCTGCCATGCTTTCCGCGTATCTCACGGGACACTGCCCGATCGATATGGACGCGGCGGAACGGCTGGCTTCGATCCTTATGCGTCCGAATGCCCGGATGCTCCGCTCCTATCCCCGGCTGAACGCCCTGACGGAGGAGCTGGCGAAGGACGGACGGATCACCGACACCCGCGTCCTCGAGGCCATGCGCGATCCCTCGTCCGTGCTTCACCTCATCGCGGGACGGGACGCGGAATCGGATCACAGATATGAGAGAGCACCCGTTCGGGTGGAGAGGAGGGACTATGGAAAAGAAGCGGTATGACTACGAATCCCGGTGGAACAAGGTCGCGTATCCGGAGACCGGAGCGCGCTTTGCCGCCGACGCCGACTTGATGGAGGAATTCTCCGCCACCCCGCTGAACACCTATGCGACCGCGACGGGGATCCCGCTCTGCTTCACCGATACGCCCCGGAACAGCGGGCGCGGAAAGGCGGACGGAGAGGGCGTCCGGCGCGCCGTCGTCAACAACAAGACCGAGAACACCCTGATCTACGGAGAGACGGGCTCCATGAAGACCCGCGCCGTTATCCGCCCGCTGATCTTCTCCCTCGCCTGCCGCCGGGAGAGCATGGTGGTGACGGATCCGAAGGGCGAGCTGGCCTCCGATCCGAAGGTCCGCGGACTCCTCGACGAGATGGGGTATCAGTCCGCGTTCCTCGACTTCCGGAGCTTCGCCGGGGACGGGTACAACCTCCTCGAATACGCCTTCGATCTCTACCGCCGGGGGCAGAAGGACAAGGCCGCGGCAAACCTCTCCTCGATCATCCACGCGCTGACGGACAACAGGACAGGCGCGCGGATCGATCCCTTCTGGCCGAGTACCGCGCGGCAGCTTCTGACCTCCATCCTCCACGCTCTCGTCGACGTTTATGCCTGCCGGGAGGACGGAGCGGATTATGTCAACATACTCTCCCTCGCGTCCGCGCTTTCCGAGACCGAGCTTGAAGAGATGGACGCGGTCTTCACCTACCTGACGGCTGCGGAGAATACCACTACGGTCATGTACAAGGGTGTGCGCACCGGATCGGAAGGCACAAAGGCAAACGTGACGGTTTCCGCCGCCTCCTACCTGCAACCCTTCCTCATCCAGCCGTCCCTTGCCCGGATGCTCTCCCGCACCACCTTCGACGCGGATGCGATGTACGATAAGCCTGCGGCAATCTTCCTCATTGTGCCGGACGAGTCCTCCGCCTACGACGAGATTTCCGGCCTTCTCATCGACAACTTCTATTCCCGGCTGATCGACCGGTACACGCGGGAATATCAGAACCGGAAACGGCCGCGCTGCCGGGTGAATTTTGTGTGCGATGAGTTCTGCAATCTCCGGATCAACGATATGGGCCCGAAGATCTCCGCATGCCGAAGCCGCCACATCCGGTTCTACCTCGTCTGCCAGTCCATGAAGCAGCTCGAGGAGACCTATCCGGATGCCGCGATCATCGAGGGCAACTGCAAAAACCTTCTCTTCCTCGGCTCCTCCGACCCGGAACTCATCGACCATGTGTGCTCCCTCTGCGGCACGACCTCCGTCACGCCGGGCGGCACGCCCGAGAACCTCGTCACACCCGCCATGCTCCGGGGACTCGGCAAGTACCGCGAATACAAGGAGGCTCTCTTCGTCCGCGACCGGCTCGTGTACTTCGCGCGGCTCGCAGACTGCGACACCTACGATCTCGTGAAGAAGTACGCCTCCCCCGATCCGGCGCGGATTCCGAAGCGCGTGTGCGGCAGCGTTTCCTTCGTCCGGCCGTCGGAGATCAAACAGAAGATCATCGACAAGGAGCTGCCGAAGCTCTTCACTCCGCTCGAGGAAAGACCGGAATGGGATAAGGAACCGCTCTGGTCCATGCGCTTCGGCGAGGGCTCTGGAACCGACGCGAAGACCATCATCCACCCGAAATACGGCCTCGGAGAGGTCCTCGACGTGAAGGACAGTCCGCGGATTCTGCACGTTCGCTTCGCCGGCGTGGGCGTCAAGCAGCTCGGCATCGAGTGGGTTGTACAGAACTGCCAGATGAACTGAACGGACAAAGGAGGAAGGAAACGATGAACTACACCGTTACGAAGACCGACAAGCAGGGAAGAACCTCCGTGGATCTCTTCTCCGAGGACTTTTCCGAAAACCGCCGGATCTGGATCACCGGACCGATCGACGGGGCGTGCGCCCGGGAGACGATCACCGCTCTCGAATACCTCGACAGGACCGGGAGCGACGACATCACCGTGACGATCAACTCCCCCGGCGGATCCGTGTCGGACGGGCTCGCCATCCTTGACGCCATGCGGCGGTGCCGGTGCGGCATCGTCACCGTCGCCACGGGCATGGCGGCCTCGATGGGTGCCTTCCTCGCGGCCTGCGGAGGGACGCCCGGCAAGCGGTACGTCACGCCGCACTGCGAGATCATGATCCACCAGCCTCTCGGCGGCATTCAGGGACAGGCCACCGAGATCGAGCTCGCCGCCCAGCATATCCTGAAGGTCAAGCGTATGCTGAACGCGGAGCTGGCCCGTGCCTCGGGAAGGACCGTCGAAGAGATCGCCCGCGACACCGACCGGGACAACTTCATGGACGCCGAGGAAGCCGTCGCCTACGGGCTGGCGGACGCCGTGCTCGGACAGTGATCCCCGCCCGCAGAAGAAACCGCAGTCAAAAAGGAGGTCTGATCTTGTACAGTCTGAACCTTGTTTTCCCCGTTATGCTCTCCGATGAGCTTGCCCGCATCGCGGAGGCCACCGGATGCTCTTCCGAACAGATCTTCGGCATAGCCGGCGGCAACGCTTCACAGCTCGGGGTGGTGATCCCGTCGGAGGACCGGCGCAGAAAGACCGGTGCGGTCCTCAGGGAAGAGAAGCAGAACGATTCTCCGGACATGCCCGCGCTTTCCGAGGGGGATGTCGTTCTCACCGGCGCTGCCGCGGTCCTGTGGCTGTGCAGGCTGAAAGACTGCCATCCGAGGTTTATCACCCGGATCTCTATTCCCGACGACATGTTCTCCGTCTGCGATGCCTCACGCTGGTACGCGCTGTCGTCGGCGTTCTTTGAGGTCAGCCATGTGAACGCCCGTCTCGCCCGTCTTGCCGAGCTTCATGCTCCCGACATCATTCTCCGGAACGAAATCGGCATGCTGTGGAAAGCGGTGGATGCGCTGGAATACGGAACGGACAAAGGTTTCGGCGGTCTGAACGCCATCGGGTACTCGCTGATGTGCGGATGGTATGACAAGCCGGACGAAGGGGATGAAGGGGATACGTTCTTTGAGTGAATCTCCGCTGTTCCCAGCGCCGGCCGGAACGGTGCATCCTGCTCCGGTGTCCTTCCCGGCAGGGTGACGGACCGGGCAGGAGCAGAAGCATGCCCTGCGGTCCGGCGGATGCGGCGCTTGAACGATATCAATTCCTCACAGGTACGGAGTACAAAAGAAAACCCTGAAAGGAGAGGTTATGCCTGCAAAGAAAAAAGACCCGCCGGTATCCACTGTCTGGCCCGAGGAGCGCATCCGCGAGGAACTGCGCCGCCTGGACAGGAAAACGGGATTGAACGGGGCGGAACTCCCGATTGAATTCTTCCGTGGGAGAAGCCTTCTCGGGCAGTATTGCTGTGCCGAAGACAAGGGGTTCCGCTTTTCCGTGACGTATCTGGACGACCCCGGCTGGACGGAGCGTTCCGCGCTGGATCTGATCCGTCACGAATACGCCCACTACATGGATCACATGCTGAACGGATGGGTGTCGTATCCGTCCCACGGCACGAGATGGAAGGCGTATTGTTCGTCCATCGGCGGCATTCCGTTCGGTCACTATGTGGAAGACGTGGAGAAACGGTATAAGAAACAGAATGTGACCAGGGCATCCGTCGCGCTCCGGTACGGTACATACGAGGTCGGCAAATCCATCGTCCATCCGACCTTCGGCAAAGGCATGATCGTCGGCGCGAACGGAGAAGGGCCGGCTCGCATCATCGACGTAAAGTTCCCGACAATCGGCATCAAGCGCCTCGGCGTCGAGTGGGTGGACAAGAACTGCACGAAGGTATAGAATGATTCCCGTTTTCCTCTTGACACCGGCGACAGAATGCGATATGATCTGATACTGTTTTCTTTCTATAAAGCTATCTATATGGGTTTTGATCGCAAGATGTAGAAGGCGAATCGCCTTGCGATGAGCTCGCGTACAATAACTCTGATAAGGTTGGATGACTAAATTGGTGTGGCAAGGTTTCGGCTACACATAATTGACATAGTCTGTCCCTATCCATTTCAGAAGTTCTTGCCAGGCTTCTTTCAAGAAGCCGCGTAACCCCTTAGAAGGGATTTAGTATGAATTCTTTTCCTCTCTGCGAGGGGAGAGGCCCGTCCGGTAAGACGCAAAGAGACCTGATACTATTCTCAACGCAACGAATCGTACCGCCGGGTGCCTCCGGCCGGAGAATGAATGAGGAGGATTTATGTGGAGTGATTTGCGGTATTATGCCCGGAATACGCTGAAAAGCTGTATCACGAAGGAAGAACTGGCTGTTGCCGCGGCGAAGCTGAGTTCGGATGTCGGTCATCCGTGGATCTATAGAAGAGACGACGCCGGATTGTTCGTGTGGGAAAAGGATGAGCGGCCCCTCCGTGTTAGGGCGGGAGAGGCGATGTTCTATGCCCGCCTCGGCGCGGAGCTGGCACGGGATATGGATGCGGAAGGCTACGGGGACGATCCTCGTAACGACGCGCTCCGGTTTTACAATCGTTCCGGGAGCGTCTTCTACAGGCTGGCCATGGAGCTGGAGACGCGGCTCTCATCCGATCTCCGCCGCAGGCTTCTTGCGGAAAGCGGGACGCATCCGGTCAGGCTGACGCGGGAAGAAATTGCCGAAAGGCTGAACGGCGTCGGGGAAAACGATCCCCTGTGCCTCTCCGAACGGGTTGTGCTGGCGTATCTGTACGACCCGGATTTTCCCGTGCCGAAGGCCATGACGGAAGCGGAACGCATTCTTGACCGAGCACGGCATGCGTATCATCCCCTCCCGCCGGACGACGCCGGGGAGCTGACCGGATTTCTGCGGGAGGAGATTGAGACCATGAAGCCTGCACGCGCCCCGGTCAGGAGGATGGCGGATCGGATCGACCGGCATTTTGGCATTGAGGATCACGGGGAGGTTCATCGAAAGCTGTCTTATCTGTTTCTGGATCTTCTTGCGGTTCCCGAGGACCCTTATCAGCCCCTGCGCAGGATCGACGCGCTGTTTAAAGGGGAGCAGGAGCTGCTGACATTGCTGGAGAAGCAGGTGTAGAACCGCATCCCGCGGCACGTGCGCCCCGGCGGGAACAACCGGTTCAGCGTCGACCGCAAAGGCAGGAGGATCGAGAGGGCGCAGAATCCCCCCGTTGCTGAACCGCCGGATCTTCACGCGCGGCGAACCGGGTTGATCCGAACGATAAATGTGTTTTTTTCGTGAATCCATTGTACATTCTTCTGCGTTCAGGTATAATATTCCAAGGAATCGCAGACAGGGAACCGTCCGGCGGGGAATTCGCACGGCTCTTCCGCCGGAAGTCCCGTGAGCAATAAATATAAGGAGAATCAAAAAATAAGAACTCAAACTTCCAACACCACATCTTCGCCGGAATCTCCTGCTTTCCGGAAATCACCGTCACATCCACGCTCAGCAGATAGCGGGAACGGCCTCTGCGTTTCCTGTTCCGCGCAAAGATCTGCTTGATGTCCAGCATTTCGCCGCCGTACAGGTAGTGGATCTTCCCGGTCTTCTTCACCATGGCGATGACGTCCATTTTCAGTTCCTTTACGGCGGCGATCTGCTTCGGATTGGAGAACCAGGTATCGAACAACACATAGTCCGCCCGGTGTCCGGCTTTCACGGCGGATTTGAGAAGATCCATCATGACCTCGGTCCCCTTTTTCCGCGCCTGTTTCCGACGGCGTCCGGCGAGGGTCCGGCTATCCTGCTTCTCCACGGTGCCGAGCACGTTCTTTTCGTTGGCGGAGGACAGAAGACGGTGCGCGACGGGCAGGAATGTATTCCCGTCCGACCAGCCGAGGGTGAGAAGGCGGAAACCTTTGCGGTAACGCCCGTCGGAATGGTCATAGACCTTCGCGCAGAGCTCGGTGCGCCTGTATCCGGTCCGGGCATACAGCGTGTCGTCCACGATGAAGGTTTCCTTCCTCTTTTCGCTTGTCAGCGGGCGCAGCACGTTCGCCACAGCGACGGAGAGGAGCGCGGTGAAGCGTTCCCAATGGATCTTCCCGCAATTCCGGAAACGATAGACGGTGTTCTTCGAGAAATCGTGATCCCACCTTCCGGTCTTTATCTGCCGGTACATGCTCCGGTCTGAGAAGACGTTCTGAAAGACGGCAAGAAAGAGTTCGAGAACGGATATGCCCTTCTCCTTGTACGCGCCGCAGCGAGCGATCAGATTTGCGATGCTGAATCGCCGCATGAAGGCAGAAACTGTCTCGGAGGTCTTGATTTCGTCCGGATTCTGTGTTACAATAGCCATGGCATAAACCTTTCTTCTGGCATGGTTGATTGAGCACTTC
>Ga0256405_10002931_pt1 | contig 36910 bp, 33 predicted proteins | sample RumenRJG_02DNA_FD_189096 | JGI IMG/M metagenome (GOLD analysis project Ga0256405, IMG submission 189096) | Bovine rumen microbial communities from Lethbridge, Alberta, Canada - RJG_02 | ecosystem: Host-associated > Mammals > Digestive system > Stomach > Rumen | place: Canada: Alberta...
CAACTTCTGGAACTGGATCTATAAGTGGTGATGCAATCGCCAGTGCTATAGCAGCAGCTATGGGACCTGGTTCTGATTTCGCTAAAATGTTACAGTCTTTAACAAGTGGCAACATTAATATGAATCGTAAGGGTTACAATCCAGCATATGCGCAATCTGGATTTAATCCTATGTCACCTATTAATGTAAGTCGCTCTATGTAAATATAACTGAAAATCCTACCTACTAGACATTAAGTCTAGTAGGTAGGTGATATGGGTGAAATTCATTTCTCTTTATATCTATATAATTAAAGTGAATAAGAAATAGAAATATCTTATTCATTTATTCGAATAAATTAATTTCATTAATAAAGGAGACATTAAGATGAAATTAGAAAATCTAGAAGTTAAAGTCACTGTAGTTGTCAACAGTGATTTAAAAACCAACTATGAATTCAAATTAGATTCATATGAATTAAGCCCAGAAGAGCACAAACAAGAATGTGAGCTGCTAGAAAAGTTCTTACCTCATCTAGGTAAATTAATTACAGATATGACTAAGAAGAAGTAGTCATATCTAAGAGAGGTACGGTTACCCGTACCTCTCTCTTTATTTTTTTATTTTTTGTTAAATAAGAAGACTATATATTCAAAGCATGGAATAGTTGAAATAACAGGAGTTTAAATATGGCAGCAGCTAATTTAGATAATATCATTTCTGATAAAGACACTCAACGTGAAACGAATGACGTATTGAGTGCTATGCGAACTGCAGCTGATGCAGAGAGAAACAAAGAAGCAGCAGCATATACAGGAACTAGAACTTCTATCAGTACTAAAAATGATTATGGCTCTAAAACTAACAACATAGGTGGTATTGGATCTACAACCTCCGATGAACGTGGTACACGTGAAATACTTTTAGATAACGACACTAAATGGGTGAGAGTTCCATATCAGGTAGTATTCGGTGACGATTTTGCTTCTATGGCGGATGCATTAAGTTACGCTATTAGAACTTGGGGTAATAAACCTAAAGAACCTAATCAACGTGCTGCAGTCGGTAGAGATAAAGATGAGATTTATACTTTAGATAAAACTACTCTACAGGATACAGTAGGTGCACCTGATTTTATTGATAAATGTTTTTTCAAAGATACTTGCGTGGGTGGTAATGATGCTATCAATTGTGTATGGCAGTTTGGTAGAGATGATGACATCATGCACCCTATGTTACAAAGTAGACCAGATCAACCAGTAGGTGAAGGTAGAGTTTATGCAACTACTACTGATTTAAATCAATCTGTTGCATATTTTTCATTTGGTGTTCCTAAGTATACACCACTAGCAGATTTCTATGCTACTGCTTTTAATAAAGATATGATTGAAGCTAATGCTACTGGTTTAACTAGTTCAAATAGTGGATATTCAATTGCACGTGTTGTAGGTCAAGGTGCTACATTACTATTCGCATTGCCTGTTGTAGGTGCAAGTTGGTTTGCTAAAACTGTTAACAGATTAACTGATTTACCTATCAATCGTTTATACGACTTACGTCTAACTATGCAAGAGTATTATGCATATGTAGATCGTATACTCGCAGAATGGTTGGTAGATGTTGGTATTTATGCTAATGGTTCTAATAAAGGTGAACCTAGCGGAGCTATATGGGGTTCATCTAATTTAACTGCTAATATGAATACAGTACCAGTAGCTATGCGTGCCACTGGTTTAAGTATATGGGACATCATGAGTAGAAAAGCTAAGAATGTTGGTTTTAACGACTTAGCTCGTAATGGTACGAGTGCATACGCTCATCTAACAGAAAGTTCAACAGTAACCGATCATCTAACTGAACCAACTACTGATGACCAAGATAATTCAGATAGTGTTCTGTATGAAGATTTGGATAAGATGACTACGTTGGCACCTTACTTATTATCTACAGATCCAAACGCACAGAAACAATTAGAAAATGAGTATAATTCTTCTTTCGCTAAATGGTCTGGATGGGTAGGTGGATTAGTAGATGTGATGAAAGATACTGCACTTGGTGCTACTATGTATGTAGGATTTAGAGTAGAGAAAAGTACTGATGCTTCTGAATCTTTTAGTAATAGTACCAAAACCAATCCATTAACAGAAAAAATCAATAGCGCAGTTTCAAGCACAATGACTCAAGCTCAAACTTTCAATAATGGTAATACTGGTATACAGATGATTAATGATGCTTTAGGTGGATTAAGTAATTTCATTAAAGGTGCTGCCGATATGTTTGGTGTTGGTGGTGCAGCTGAAGCTATGATCAGTGGTGCATTCGTAGATGCACCTGAGATGTATGCATCATCTTCATTCAGTAAATCACATAGTTTGAATTTCCAATTACGTGCACCTTATGGAACTATTACTTCTATCTATCAATCTATTATGGTTCCACTTGCTTTGTTACTAGCTGGTGCATTGCCAAGAGCTGCTGGTAAAAATTCATACATGTCACCATTCTTATGTCGTGTTTATTGCAAAGGTCTATTTTCTGTTCCACTAGGACTTATTGAAAGTATTTCTATTAAACGTGGAAGTTCTGAATTTGGATGGACTTATAATAATCTTCCAACTTGTGTAGATGTAAGTATAAGTATCAAAGATTTAAGTCCTGCGATGTATATGACTATTACAGATAATAGCGTCATAGGTGATATAATCGATAAAGGTCTTAGCTCTATTTATGGACCTGGTAATTCTTTTAATGAATATTTATTAACACTAGCAGGTGTCGGTATGTTTGAACGTTTATCTATCGCATCTCAAATTAACCGTAAAATAACACTACTGTCACATACTTTACGTAATAAATATACAAACAGTAATTACTGGGCTATGGCTGCTGGTAACAGTGTGGTAGCAGGTGTAATCGCTAACTTATCAGCGGCAAATATGATTCCAAACTCATAGATATTTATCACATACACAACCAGTCTTGTGACTGGTTGTGTATGATATTTATTTTAATCAACTAATGCTTTAGCTTCAATCGAATTCTCAATCTTACCAAAGATATCTTCCATATCTTTCAATAATGTTGAGAATAAAATTGTAGTAGCTTTATACATCAAGAGAATATAATCCATACGTGTAGCTAATGCTACGATACGCTGTTCCATTTCTTCATATGCTTTAGAACCTTTCTTAATCTTTTTCGCTTTTACTTGTTCCGCTAACTTTTTGCGCAATTCTGCAATACGTTCTATTTCGATCTTAGTGATCTCATGCATTTTATCTGGTTTATCTTTTTTATCTGGAATACATTTAGCGATTTCACCAAAATATCTAATTAGATTAGGAATTTCTTTTTTAGAATAACCATGTTCACCTAAAGTGTTATTAGTACGCTTATCTAAATTATCGTCTAAATTACACTTATTGTGTTTTACACTTAATTCAATACCGACAGATTTTAATCTATTTTCTATCTTTTCAATATCAGTAGTTTTTATATCTGCCGCTTTATTCTCTACGATATTCTGACAATGACAAATAATATCGTACATCCCTAATGCACATTTAGTAGTATTAACTAAATCTTCAAAGTCATAAGTAGTGACTTTATAATTTAGTAATCTTTCTTCATCTACGTGGTCAATTAATTTATTTAATTTGAATTTAATAAACTTATAGATAGTTTCTTTAGAAGCAAATGCATCAACTAATATATTACGTGTAAACATATAGAGTTTATTTGCATATTTTGTTATAGTAATTAGGAATTTACCAGCTAACCATAAAAATCCACCAAAGAAACTTTTAATAGATTTCCATCTAGCTTCTTTATAATAACGCTCTGCTGGGTCCTCTTCATCTTCATAAAGAGATTCCATACCTAGTAGCTTACGTTCAGCTATCTGACGTTCTTTATATTTTAGAAAGTTATAATACATCTCTAAATCAGAACCGAGTTCTTCATCGCTAGATGTTTCATCGTTCCTGTCAAATGATTCGTCCTCATTGATTTCATCTTCTGACTTAGACGATGCTAAATGTCTACGATTCTCTACATCTTCGTTAGCACCTGGTTCTTTAGATTCTTCATCTTTACCGATTTCATTATCAATAATTGCAACATCACCAGCATCACCACAACCACTACAGGTTCCAATAACTGGAGGATTAATTCCACTAGGTGTACCATACTCCATATGTGGTATAAATCTTACATGTGGAAGATTTTCTTCAGGTATCATCCCTAGCTCTAAATCAGTAAATGCGTCAGCACTCATAGTGAACTGAGATTCTTCATCTTCATTATTTTCATATTCATCGATTTCATCTACAGTTTTATCTAATTCTTTAGGAGTAACTTCTGTATCTACTAATGGCTTAGATTCTGAAAATGTAACAATTTTCTCATCTTCTTTTTCATTTAAATCCATATTTAAATCCTTATAAATAAGTCAGTAACATCTGCTTAAACTATTTTATAGCCTATTTTAATAGGTTGATCCGACGGGATCTTTTTTATTCGAATAAAAGAGGTTTAAAAATGGATAAAAATAACATCCATCAATACGCATTGAGTGTGTTAACATATCTAATTTCTATGGATATGGTTCGTGGTGCTGTCGATAGTTTAGGCAGTGCTAACAAAATTGATGAACATAGTTTTAATTTAATTACTTTCGAAGAATTAATCAAAGCTATTAGAAATAAGAAACATTCTAATATCAATAATCAGATTTCAGGAACATATTAAACTATGAATATTAGAGAAATTCAATCAGCTACTATCGTTGATTTATTAGCAGATGAGACTGATAATTCAATTGAAAAATTAAATAAAATTAGTTTTAAAAAGACCGTAGACATCAGTGCTATCACTAAGATCATTGAAGATTGTGTAGCATTCAAGACCAATGAGTCTAGTTCTATAGATGATGAAAAATCTATAGATGCTAGATACATCTATGAGCAGATTGCAAATGCCTATGACGCTGTTAAGAAATGTCCTGAGCATGAAAAATGCTTTGAAGAGATTTCTGAGATTGCTAATAAATTAGGTGAAAATGTTGTTAATATTTTCAATATCTTATCAACTGTTATCAATCCTGAAGTAGAGAATTTAGTTGAATCTATTAAAAAGAGAACAGCTACTATTCTTGAAGAATCCGGTAATGAAATTGTAGTTCAGAAAGATATCAAGACTGATGCTTTAACTAGAATGACTTGGGTAACCTATATCAACATTCTAGGTGGTATTGAAAATTTAATCAATACATATAAAGCTTTATATGGTCATGATTTCAACTTCACACCTGCAGATGTAGATTACGCTATTACCCATAGTGATTTAAAAGTTGAGTTAATGAACATCCATCCAGATACTAGAGCCGATATGCTAACTGCAGTATCAGCAAAAGCTGGTAATGGAGAACAGAGACAGGCTGTAGGATTCTTATTTGATGCATTGACAGATCCATTCAGATTCAATGAATTATTTAAGAGTACTGTAATTGCTACTATTGACAATAAGACTATGAGTGCTGGTCTACAGGTAACTTGCCGTGCAGTAGAGAATTTATATCCTGTACTAAGATTATTCAGAGAGACTACTTTCGATATCACTGATGAAATGAATGATGTTCTCAGTGCGAATATTGAACGTGTAGAAACTTTATTTAAAATCTTAGGCTTCACCATTGCAGTTGCTCGTTATAACTATAAAGATGCATTAATGATAGATGTAAATCTTATCAACAGTGATAATGAAGATAAATTCCATGAAGCTGGTGGTACTGATGAAGACATCGTAAAATATATGCGAATCTTCTATAAAGATCCTGAGCATTTTACTTTACCTACTGTTGGTTTAACTGTAGATGAGATTGTTAGTGCTAAAGCAAATGTAGATGAGCAATTTAGAATTGAAGAGCAGACTAAACTGAAGAATACTGAAATGATTCAGCACTCTGCTTTAATTCAGGCAACTAATGAAGTAATGGAATCTTATCTACTGTCAACTCCTGATGAGAAAATCCCTGAGAATGAAGATAAAGAAACATTCTTAAGATATGCTATCGACAAGAGTAAGGCAGCTACTGCATTCATCATGACAGATGGTGATAATAATCTAAGTTCTGTCTTGTTTAACATCATTATTGATTTGTTCTACCACGACACTATCTTAGGTACTGCTCACGAGATGTTTGGTGAAGAGTTGATCAAACAAGCTAAACTCAACGACAACATCGATGAGAATATCACTAGTCAGATCGATGTAACTGTAGCTTCTCGTATCGTTTCTAAGTTCTTAGTTGACCACGTATTAGACATCAATTAATAGAACTAATAAAAATAAGAAAACATCACTCATCTCCAAAAGAGATGAGTGATGTTCATTATGATTATTCTACGTCATTTAAAACAACAAAGTTGATCTCTAAATCATCTTCTAACGATAGAATATTGTCATTAGACAGTACCAACTTTCTATGAAGAATAGGTTGGATATCCGTACTAATAGGTTCTAAGGTTTGAAGATTAGGATCACCATTGATACCTAGTAAATCTAAGTAATCAATAGATTCGCTCATTTCTCCTTGGATCTTAGTGAAAATTTCTTGCATGTTAATAACACGTGCTTTAATTTGTTCATTAAGAGCATTACAGATACTTTCTTTAATAGTCTGCTGTAAAGTTTCATCACGCTTTACATAAGGTTGAACATAGCAATTAATTTTAAATCCTAATTCAGCACTACATCTTACTGTAGTGTCATTACCCATATTGAATTGAGCAATACCAGTAGATTTCATACATTTAAAATAAACATATGTTTGTTCTAATAACTGTGACTGAAGTTTACGTACTGCATCAAAATAATTTTCTAGACTATTATAAATGTTTTCTACGAAAGTTAATTCAGCAGATCTTTCAGATGTAAATATCTTAGCATCTATCAACATCAAATCTATATAGTAAATCTTCTTACGAGTTTTATCAACTATAGGTTTACCATCAGCACCATATTTAACTTCACCTTGTCTGTGTAAATAGATAGTGTTACCATTTTCATCTACTTTTATTTCACCAACACTATGAAGTTTCTTCAATACAACTTTATTGTCTTCTACAATATAAATTAATTGACCATTAGCATCTCTTTCATAAACATCTTCTTCGTATGTTGCTGGTACATCACGATCCCATTTTGCATAGACTTCACTAGATGTAGATACTTCTACATTGTTTCTAATTACATCATTTAGAGGTTTACCTAATGTGATTTCAAAATACTGTCGTGAAACACCTACATATTCAGATAGAATAGAATCAGGTACACCTTCAACTAAACTTGCTGTAGCATTCTGATATGTTCCAATGATTGCATCTTTGTGTAATAAGAATGTTACATAAAATTTAGATACTAAAGGTATCTCGTATTCTTGAAGTTCAATCTCTGGATTCTTTAAATTAGTAATAGCAATCTCATCTTTTTCTGTGAGTTTATAATTAGTTTTAATTTCTAATTCATAAATATCACGATCTGTAGTGGAGGTTAAGTAAGAAGCACTTCCACCTATCCAAACATTATTATCTGTTTTAACTGCTACGTATACTTTAAGATTATCCTTATCTACCTCTTTTAAATCTTCAGACTTATACATCGCAATACGAAGTCTATAACCTCCAACACCATTATTAAGATGTTGAATAAGTGCGTCATATGCGATCATCTTACTAGATACGGTATAATTTTCTTCTTGGAAAATAATCCTATCTACAGAAGGTCTCATCAAGTTATAAGAAGTAACCTTTGGATAATAATCATCTAAAACCACTCTTAAATGGAAAGGTGATTTAAAATAATTTCTATCATTTAATTCAGTTACTAATTCTGCCTTAGTCATCTTACTTAAACGAAGCATAGCTTCATCATTCAGTGGCTTAGCAGTATCAGTATCTTCACTATAATCGTAGATAGTGGATGGTAAAATAGTTAATGAGCCATCACTTTCTTGTTTAATAGTTGAATATCCTGAATTGTAATCTTCATTCATGAGAAGTTTAGTTTCACATGCAGGTACCATCTTACCATCACTAGTTTCTAAATTGTGATAAGCGTACCAAATACGTGAAGTTACATTGTCTAAATACTTCTTAGCTGTAAAACCTTTATCATTTAAATAAACTTCTACTTGATCTGCTGTAATAGGGACAGATTCATATAAAGTATTATTCACTACTCTATCACGTAAAGTATTAAAATCAATAGGATTAGTACCACCGGTAATATTTGCATTAGATTTAATACTTACTACTGAATCAAATGGCAAACTGTGAAGTAACTGTGAAAATTCAGTACTATCTTTAGTTTGTTTACTGAAATTAATAGAGATATTAGTACTATCAATATTAGAAGTATTGATATCTAATTTACCCATCGTAGTATACAGCTCAATATAGATTCTAGAACCTATATCTGCTTGATCTAAATATATCTGTGGTATTGTTAACTGAATCTTTTGTTCATCACTTAGCACACGCATCAGTGCTGTTGGTGTAGTGATGTCATATACAGATTCTGACTGAGTCAAACGTAACTTGTTGTACTGACCATCTTTAATTGCAAATACATTAACTGCATAGAAATAATTGTTATAAACATATTTCTTATTGAAACCAATTTCAGGTATCAATGATTCTTCAATTATAGATTTAGCAAATTGATATATTGGAAATTCAATTACTAAGAAGTCTAATGAATCTTTTACTATGTCGTATTTATCTACGATATTTTTAGTTAAAGTCAATAATCCATCATTACTATTTACGTCGTACTCTACTGTAAAGATTCCAGTGTTGATATTAATTAAAATGTCAATAGCACAATGTAAACCAAAAGAATATTTACCAAGCATAATTACAGTATCTTTAGGAATGGTAACTTTTTTATAGTTCTCATTAAACTGTAATGCATTGTCAAATAAATATTTCTTAGGTAATGCAAACACTAAGGTAGTGGAAGATGGTGTTGCATAAGTGCTCAAATAGTCATAGTCTGACATATGTCTATATAAATCCGACATGCTCATGGCACGTTTAGGATATAGAACAGGTAATGTCTGGTCTATTTTATTTGCACATGCTGAAGCTATAGATGAACCAAACTCCATAAGAAAACAGAATGCAGAATTAGGATCAGCTACTATCTTAGTGCCACCTAATCTTTCCTCTAATTCATTTAGTGCCATAGATGAGATATTTAAGGGATTACCCAACTCATTTATCACACTGTCTTTATTATCAAACATATTTCAAATCCTTCATTATTCTTCTGAATCCAAATAAGAACCATCCTGTTCAAATAGAGATTTAAGCATCTCTTCATTGAGTTCTTTATTTTGTTCTGGTTCCGATGAGATATTATTCCAATCCTCAGTAGTCAGTCCAGCTGCACTATAATTCTTATCTACGTAACTACTATTAGTACGCCATAATAACTTGATACCTTGTTCAGTAGCAGATATATAAGGAAGTGCATCAAAATTATTATTCTTATTAGTAGGGTCTATAGTTTTAAAACTTTTGCTACGAATAGATGGACAATACCTACGCATCAGAATATTGAAATCAAGTAAGATAGCAGGATTATTCACCTCTACTGCATTTACAGTAAAAGGAATAGAGAAATTCATTGCTGAACTAAGAATTACTTCATCTTGATTTACATTAAACAATGCTCCTACTGGTACTGATTTAGGAAAACATCCAGTAGCCTTAGCCCACCATAAAACATTTTGTCTAGCTGGATCAGTAATAAATCTATAAATAGAAACTGTATAGTTCAAGCGTTGCATGAATTCATCATCAGGATATGGAATCAAAACTCCTTTAGCTTGAAGTGCTATATACAGACACCAATAATAGAAAATAGAAAGTATCACTGAACCCTGAACATCTTTAAACTCTAAAGAAAATTCTGTAGTACGATTATTAAAATCAGAACCTTTAGCAAAAGTGAAATCAGTAGAATGGAAATCACCTTCATTAGTTTCAGTTTCTAAAGTAAAATCTGGAAATCCACTTATACCTTTTAAACCATTACAGAGTGGAACAAAGAATGGATTATTAACATCTACCAATGGTGATTTAAGTGCTGCTTGATGAACACGCACTACTTCATCTGTTAATCTAAAATCCTTAGGAACATCTGGTCCTAAAAACATAGATTCGCCTCTACACAATCTAGTATCTAACAACATACGCATCATAAACGGTACCGAACGTGGTTCTTCAGTGAATAAAGTTGTCATGATGGAATTGTTGTGAATATTAGCACCTGTTAAATTTAATCTAGGTCTAGTGATAAACGTATAACCAGTACTCAATGTATTGGTAGGTACATAAGTTCCACCTAATCTATCTAATCTAGAATTAAAATTCTGGAAAGTATTAGTAACACTTCCTCTACCAGTCAGTCGTGATGATTGATCTAAAATATTAGTTAAGAAATCCTGCATAGCACGTCTATCTATAAGAGTGCCTGGTGTATGTGATTCTTTAATCATAGAACCTGTTTTAGGATCTTGAACTGCTGATGTATTGTCCATCAGTAAATCATCTAGATCTGCTATACTGACTGATTTATAAAAATTGTCTGACATATGACCCTCTTCTATATATAGTTATATGTGCTATTTTATAGCTTTAAGCCTTGGTTTATTAAGGTTTTAAGTATATTTGCAAATATATTTTAAGGATTTTTAAAATGAGTATTATTTCCGTTTTTGATAAAGATGCCAAGATCTCACTTAACGGTTTGATCGATACTATCCAGACTATGAACAAGCCTGCTAGCTTAACTGAAGCAGCTAAAGAATCAATGGTAAATTCTAGAGTTTATATTGAAAAGAATTTAGCCACTGATGATATTTTAACTCCATTAATGCAGAACGTGATGTCTCTTTATTGTGGACTCATATTCACCGCTATTAATTTAAATCAGAATATCGTTGGAAGCAAGAAGGTTAGTGACTATAGTTCAATCGTATCATCTGCTGAAGCTTTTGATGGTCCAACTAAAAATTCTTTCGACTCAACTATGTCTTTAATGAAAGATTATTTTGTTGGTTCTAATAAGAGCAAAATGTTAAATAAAACTTTTGCTGGTCTTGAAGCTGTTAATAACGCAACTCCACGTCACCCTGTAACTATCAACAACACTTTTAAAAATGATTGGAAGCCAAGCACTGTAATTGATCCAGATCCTAAAAACGTATCATTACCAACTGGCCGTATTTTAAATATTCCAATGATAACTAATGCTAAAGCTGGTTTTAACTTACAATTATTGGTACAGTTATTCCCATTTTTTGTCAACAGTGATGTTGCTCAAGCATTTATCGATTTAAACTTCACTCCTTCTTTTAGCCGTCGTTATCGTGCTGCAGAAGCTGGCGAAATTTCCTTCTTTAAAGATTTCATCCTTAGTTGCGATTTACGTCAGAAACGTATGAAAGCTTTAATGAACGATAAGAGTGGTGGTCTAGCTGATATGATCAACAAGCAGAAAAATGCTGTTGCTTCGCATTGGATGAATTTATTTAAGAATTCCGATACAGCAAAAATCAATATCGCTAATACTATCTTAATTTTCAATAAGAGTACTGTTGATAAGACCTTAAATAATTTAGGTCTCAATTTTAACAATTATCGAGACAGAAAGAATTTCTTCGAGAAATCGTACTGCATGATGCTGATATTAGTAGATCAAATGTACAACGAAGTAACTATTTACTACAACGGAATAGAAGCTGTATCAACTTTCAAATATGAACAGATTAGACGTGAGTCTAAGAAAGATTCAACTGATTTAGTTTCAATTATGAAAGCATACGCTCAGGGCCTAGCACCTAAGTTTTAAGGAGAATTAAGAATGGCTACTGAAATTATTAATCTTATTGAAGATGCTTTAGATGGTATCAAAAAAGCAAATGATAAAAATATCAAAAACGTCATCAAAAAAGATGATCTTCGTGATTTATTGAGCACTACACTAGCATCAGTACAGACTTCTGTAGATATTTTATCAGGTGAAAAAGAACTGTGGAATAAAACTGCTACTTTCTGCATGAATTATTTACCTAAATCTTCATCACCAGCTAAAGATGTTGTGAAGAATTATTTAAAACAATTAAAAGGTAAAGCAGCTGTAGCTGAATCTAAAGGTTTCTTACTGAGTCTACTTCAGGCTGATATGTTACAGCTTGAACTTTTAAATGAAGCAAGTAATAAATTTAACACATTAATTCAAGATGATTCTATTACTCTATACAACACTAGAGTTAGTATCTATCTTTTCATTTACTATTTACAGCAAGCTGAACTTTTAAGTAACTTTACTAATTATCTAGTTACCTTTATTGTTCAGGCTATTCGTCATCATGAGAACGATATCCCTAAATATCGTATCGTTTATTTAACTGATCATGTTGATGCAGTAGCTGGTATCGTTTCAGATATTTTGAGTAACAGCAATAAGTACAGTATTGTTGAATCTATTAAAACTCTTAGAAATAGATTTGAAGATATCGAATTAAATTCTGAAACCAATATGAGACGTTTCAATATTGATGCTTTTGTGTCGATGGGTGAACTAGTTTTTGGTGGAATTAAAGCATTATTCAAATGGGTTCCAAAGTTAATTTACGATCCATTAATTGCGTTTGACGACTATAAACGTCATAAGTATGAAAAGCAAAAAGAAGAGAAAGCTTGGTTAGAGCAACATGTTGCTATGCTGAAGATGGAATTAGATGGAGTCGATAAGACTTCTCCTGAGTACATCAAAACTTCTAAAATCATCGAAGCTTATGATAGCAAGATTAGTGACTACGATAAGAAGATCAATGAATTTGAGGAGCAGTATAGATGATGCGCATTCCCGAGTACAATTATCGTTGTCTGACATATTATCAACGTCTACTTCTTATTGAAGCATTACGTAAAGTAAATATCAACGATGTTTCAATTTTAACTGCATATGAATATGGAAAATCTTCTTTAGCTGTATGGCGAAATGAACCTGTATTAGTTAATAAGTTTATGCAGACCAATAGAGCAGCATTGATTAATTTTAATATAGAACGTTATATTGAAGTTTTAAATTATATTGCTAAAGGTTTATGTGAAGTGGAACCAGATAACTATAATTATCTCCCACTAACACCTACTGATGTAGATGTTTTAAACAATGCATTTAGCAATGCTGCAAGATGGCTAGACAACACTAATAATTCAGGTATTAATGAATTACTAGATTTCGATGTAGCAGAAAACGATCTTAAATACATTTACGAAAATACAACAGATAAAGAATGTTATCTTTCTTGTAATGAACGTATTCATGATGAGAAGATTAGTAAATGCTTTAGATGTTTAATTCGTAAAGGTAATCTAAATCGTGATAAGATTAAAGAGTTAATTGATAGATCAAGAGCTTCTAACACTGTTTCAGATAGTGTTAGTGTGGTATTGAAGACAGTACTACAGATCATCAGTATTCTACTGCGTCTCCAGTATCCAAAAGACGTAATTCCATGGTCTGCAGAAAATATGTTCAATCTTGAAAAGTTACGTACACCAGCTATCGCTGCAGTTAGTGCTATGCCTGCATTTGATTTAATCAGTAAGCAAAAAAGATGTGGACAAGTAATGCCTATTGTAGATATAGATATTCCTCATCAGATCAAAAATCTATATTTCAACGGTGATGCTAATATTTGTAGTGGATCTATACAACGTATCAATAGTGTTACTAAGCAATTGGTGTATATACAAAACGAATTTTTCAATCATGAGAAAGAGGATTGCTAAGTGAGATTCGATAATTATTTTAATCTACCAGGTTTTGAATCTATCGATTTCCAAACCAGTAGTACTTTAGGAACAGATATTTCTAGAGTTATTGCTAACACTATGGATGAGGTAGATAAGATTTGGAAAGATTCTAAAGAGCAAGGTGACTATTTTAGAAATGCAGTTGCAAATTACTGTACAAAAAATTTTGCACCAGAACTTGAATCAGTGATAACGAAAGACACTGGTATTGATGTCCGCTCAATACAGTTATATGGAAGAAATTTAAAGAACTCATCTTTTGGTTTATTCGCCATCGAATTAGGTCTCGATGATGTAGATACAGTTGTAACGTTGATGAACCGAGAATCAGGTCTTAATACTTCTACTAAACCAGATAAACAATATCTTGAAGATTTAAATCACCTAGTAGACTTATTGGATTTAAATAAAGGTAAATTAAAATCTAACAAATATGGCAAAGGCAATAAACACGTCATCCACGTCAATATCCATTTTGATATGGAATTTGCGTTCATGGCTAAATATCTTTTTGCAGATAGAGTCGACAAAGAACAAGCAACTCCTACTGCTGATGAAATAACTGCTATCATGCTCCACGAAATCGGTCACATGATGACATTGGTAGAGCATTCCTTTGATATGTTTGCAACTGCCAATCGTATACATGAAAATATCCACATTGTCGATAGTGAAAAATTACGTAATGATCCAAAATATATGGATAGTTTTATTGATGAGCATAAAAAGATTCTCAATAAAATTAAAAAAGTTGCGGTAATGTTACCAAATACACAGCAGAATACGAAATTATCTAAAAACATAAAATTCATCTCTGCAGCTATAGATAAATTAGAATTGATGAAAATAACAAGCAACGACGCAGCTTCGATGCAGTCATTGATTTTTGAGCTTATAGCATTTGTAGCTATTATCGTAAAAATTATTCTAACTCGTTGCATGATAAGTTTAACAATTGGTTTATCGACAACTCTGATCAACTATCTGTGTGCTTCATTAGTTAATTTAGCTAACAACAGATCAATTTCTACGTCTGGTAAAACTACAGACCGTGGAAGTGGTTATAGTCAATTATTTTTAATTGAACGTTGGGCGGATGATTATGCTGCGCATCAAGGTTATGGTCCAGAATTAGCATCTGCTCTCAACAAATTAAATTATGCATTTAAAAACTACTCAATGATGTTTGATGACGAGAAGTTACGTCATTCTACTTGGTTTTTATCTTTGTGTGAGATAGCTTCTAAGTTTCTCAGTTTACCAAGTGTCTTATGCGCTCCTCCATTACTCGACAACATTTATGAAGATGATGTTAGACGTATAGAACGCATACGTGAAGATACTTATGCATTCTTTAGAAACAATACTGATGTTCCTCCAACAATTATCAATGCTTACCTCAATAAGATCGATAAATTGAATGAACAAATAAAGAAAGCAGAAGATGCACAATTTTGGTCTAGAGGTGCACGTGAAACTCTATCAAAGATTTGGTTCAATCTAACTCCTACTGGAATTTATTCATTACTGAAAGATGGTAATTTACAGAAGGATCTAGATCTGCTTAACAACCAAGTTGATGCTATGAGAAATAATTCTCTGTACTACTGGTCAGATAAATTTAAATATTCATAATCTAACATAGTTAGGGTGGCCCATAAAGCCATCCTAACTACATATAGTAAATCATCTCTTTTGCAATTTATTATTTTTTTTTAATTCGATATGATTTTGTAAACATATCATTTAATCGATATGAACGATTCTGTACACAAATGAATGTGAATACAATTAAAGGAAATGATTATGAAGAAAACGTCACATGTACATTATGTAGAATTTTCACCAACAACAAGTGACCTTATTAAAAAGTATTCTGCAACAGATGAATATAGTACCGGCAGGATACGACGAATGGTCGATTATTCACATGATTTAGGCGCACTGGCTCCTGGTTTATCTGATTATGTTAGAGCTAAAATAAAGCATGAAGCTGATTTCCACGATGAAGAGTGGATGCAAAACGTTTTAAAAGACTTAGAAAAAATTATTATCGAGGTCCCAACAAAACGTTTGCGATATGAAAAGTTCATGGAGGCTAGATGGAAGTCAGAGCTCTACCCTCTAGAAAAAGTAGTAACAAAAATAGAAGCTGCTGTGAAAAAAGCGAAACAAAGCTCTGATGGTTTGTGGTATCAAACTGGTGTATCTTTCACACAAAAAGATAACATAACGATGGAGTTCAAAGAAAAAGATCACATAGGTTTGCTAAGAACAGCAATAGTGAATGTGCATTCACCACATGTGTTAATACTTACACTTGATGAATATATAGACGGGTTTCCTACAGGAAATGAGATTCGCGTCTTCTACGATGCTCTTATGCGACTCCGTTATCTCTGTACTGATAAAGAATAAACAAAATTTATTACTACTCAAAGTCATTACGACTTTGAGTATTTATTTCTACAATGGACAAGGATACATATTCATTTCAGTATTAGGATCCAATGCGTTATTGTACCAAGCAACTATAGACATTTCGTTTACATTTTGTATTTTAAAGAAAGGTACTGATATGGATTTAAAATGTTTTATTTTTTTCAAACTATAAATACTCAATTCAACATCTGACAGTAAACAATAATCCAAATGACGTTTAATCACCATGAAAACATATTCTTTATCTTCTCCAAATAAAGAAACAGTTTTTCCAGGTTCTAACATATTTAATCCACTCATATTGAACAGACGTTCTCTCATCCATATTGGAACATCTATTTCTACTAATAAGTTGCTATCGATATCTATCGGTACGCATATCGCTTCACTTTTCAATATATCTTCATTTCCACACATATTGATTCTTTTCATTACTATTCTCCACAACTTATTAATTTTACTATAATGATAGGAAATAAAATTGTTAATTTATAAAGGATAAGAGTATGTCTTCGATTATAAATAATATTCATTCTACGTCACGAAGTGAAATGACGACTAATGCTTTTTATGGATTTCATAAAGCTGTGTTATTAGATTTTATTGGTGCTAAAGATTATTTCATTATAAATAACGGTACTGTATTTAATCGATATAAATTTTTTCGTAATAAATCAGGTAAAGTTACTAAGAACTATTTACCTTTAGTTTATCTAGATAGAGCATTTCCATATCCATGGGTGAAATTAGAAACTACTAACGGTTATCAATGGTTCCCTATCAATCAATTACTAGGATGGGCATTTCAACCACAAATCGATAAAAATAAAAAGTATTTCTTATCATCTCATCCTGGATTATATCCACAGAGATTAGATTGCTATAAGTGGGAAATGAACTTACCAGAAATCAAAGTTCCAAGTAGATTTAAAATCTTCATGGATAACTTATATAAAGGGTAAGCAGCGCTTGAATATGTAATAGCGGCATCCGACTTTTTAGGCATGTCTGAGAAGTTGTGCTGCAGTACCACTTGTGCTCGGCACTGCGAATCCAAAGTTCTAGGTGCCCCCGGGTAAAAATATTAGTTTATGCCAAACCTATGCAGGTGTCAAATGTTAGAAAAATATACTCACGGAAAATATACAGTAACTTTAGATGCTGATAACTACAGATACATCATCAAACCACTACGTAATGACAAAACTTTAAGTATCGCTAATGCTTTATATGCAATTAAACTTTCAACTCATTGCTCATATAAGGCTATTGCTGATTTCTTAGGTCTCAAGAATGCTAATCAGGTATTTAAGATCATCTATGTAAAATCTAAGCGTGATATTTATGTTGAAGCAAGTAAGTTTTTAGCTATCGATGTGGATAATGAATGTGCATATCTGTATGATAAGAATCATCAACCAGCTATTGTAGTTCCTCCACATATCGGTCCTACTTTAATCAATAACGAATCTGCATTACAGACTGTAACTGAATTAGTTCCAGCTAGTGTAACTTCTCGTGTTCAGATTAAAGATGTTTATGATAGACAATTAGTATTAACTGTTAAACCTACCGGTGGTTACATTTTAGGTATTGGAGATGTAAACTTATGTTCTCCAAATGCTACATATCAGGCTACTGGTAATAAGACTGCTTTAAATAAATTATTGAAACAGATTCATTTCGTATCTACCGATGCTAAATCTGGTAAGATTGAAATTACTGTAGACGATAAAGCAGGTAAGGTTAATAGTGTAAGTAAAACTGAAGTAAAACTTTCTATCACTGCTGCAGCCAAAGTAAGTATCCCAGAAGTGACAGTACCAGAAACTCTTGCTGCTAAATTAAATGAATACGCTAAAGTAGATCCTGCTATTTCAGTAAAAGATGCTGACGGTAAGATCATGGAATTACGTATCGCTCCATTTGGATGTGAGATTGCTGGATTTAAATCTTTCTTATTCCCTATTAAGGAAGGTCAGACTAGATCTAGTGGTGGTGTTCCTGAGAATATCAATGCTGAAATTGCTAAACTGGAAGTTAGACCAGTTAAAGCTAATGCCTTCATTGGTGTTGAATTAATTTACAACAACAATAAGACTAAGATTAGAAAGAACATTGCTTTAGATGTAACTATTCCTGAAGAAGGTGACACAGAAGAAGAAGTTGTCGATGCAGCTCCAGTAGCTCAGACTCCTAAAGAGACTGATAAAGCAGTAGCTCAGAGTACACCAACTGAAGTTGTAATTGCATCAGAGACTATTACAGGTACCGCTGGTGACAAGGTTGCTTTAGGTGTAGAATTCACTGGTGATGCTTCATCTAAAATCACAGCTTCATTAGCTTGTGCTGGATGTTCCATCACTGACTTAGCATCTGGTTCAGACATCGCATCTGGTAAAACACGTAACCTGATGGGTACCCTTGAAGAGGTAAATACTAAGCTTGCAACAGCTAAAATTGCCTTAGGTACCGGTACTGGTAAAGTCACATTGAACTTTAACAATAAGAACTATGTGATTGCGGTCGAAGGTGTAGCACCTGCAACAGAAACAGAATCTGAAGCAAAAGCTTAATTTAAATACTCATATAGAACTCTGGACTTACATCCAGAGTTCTATACCTTTATTTTTTTTTCATTTTATTCTTTAAAGAAGAGATGGGGTTGAGCCCTGTCTCTTCATATGAAATTAAACACATTTCATATATACATTATTTGCTTGATATAGATAGAATTATTTCTATCTGAATTTTGGTTACAAATAAATCTAATGGAGTTTTATTATGGATATTGATTTAAAATCTGCTGGTCTTGGTGCTGGTGCCGGTGCTTGTTTAGTTGGATTAATCTGGTTAGGTAAGAAGCTCTTTACTAAGAAAGTTGTCGCTGATTCTACACCCAAATGGGACCAAATGAGAACTATGTTTGATGATATGTTTAAACATTCAACAAAAGACAATCTCTCTGATAATGCTGAGTTAATGGATGAGATTATTGATTCCAATATGCCAGCTTCGTTAATCAAAGCAGCTGGTAAAGAAGTTGGAATTAAGTTTACATCTCAGTGCCGTAAGGACATGATCAAAATTATGTTCACGATCGGTGATGACGACGCTATTACTGCTATTAAAAAGCAGTATGAAAGCTGGAAAAATAAAGAGTTCTCTAGCAGCAAAGAAGACGAACCTCAAACTGATTCTAAAACCGATGAGAATGAATCGGAAGAATCTAAGTGATTCATAGTCAAGTTCTACTCAAAGTCATTACGACTTTGAGTAGTTATTTTTTTGATAAAATTCAGCACATCATCACATATATATTATCTGATTGATATGGATAAGAATATCCATATTTTAATTGCAATTAAAATAAGGAAAATAAAATGAAAAGATCATGTTATTTAAATTATAGAGCATGCATCAAGGTACGCCGCTTGCTCAATCAATCACATAATTCAGGAGTAATGATTCCTAGGTTACGTGAGTATATCGAATTCATGACAAGGAATGAAGCTGAATTTCATTCTGAAGAGTGGATGGAAAATGTTTTGAAAGATCTGGGACAAATTGTAATAGAAACACCAACAAAACATTTACGTTTTGATAAGTTTATTCAAACTATGTGGAAATGGAAAGAATATCCATTAGAAAATGTAGTATCGGTTGTGGAAGAAACTGGTAAAGACAAGAGATGGGATGAACCACACCATGTAGATTTCTCAGAAAAAGACAACATCACAATGGAATTTAAGGAGAAAGGTAGGACAGGGTTATTGAGAAAAGTAACAGCATCTACAGACCTCTTCGGGTGGATGGAACTCGAGTTTGATGAGTACCTAAATGGGACTCCTACAGGAGAGAAGATATATGTTTCATACGACTCACAGCTTAAGACTCGTCACCTCGGTACCTTCGAACAAACTAGGTCTAGAGCAGGTGAAGTATTCTTTAAATAAAATAGAATAAGAGTTTAATACTACTCAAAGTCGTAATGACTTTGAGTAGTTTATTTTTTTTTGTTTAATTATCAACTATTTCAGCATTATAGCCCATAGCTTGGATAGTACCTAGTATTTCCTTAGCTATAGAGTCTGTTACATCATAAACCTTAATGGTTACAGATGCATCAGTATCAACTATCTCTAAAGTAGCTAAATCCATCCATTCAACTGCAAAGACTCTAGTTACTACTTGAGTATTGTTCTCTTTAACTCGTAATACTAAATAAGTTAAAGATTCTTTAGAAGCTAGATCAGCGTTATACTTTTTCACATCTAAGTAATAAGTATCAACATCTTCAATAGCTCTAGCGATATCATAAGTAACTTTGCCAGATATAGTTCCAGTCCAATATACATTATCGTGAACACTGATAGATTTAAATCTAATAGTCTGTCCAATAGTTAATGTATTTGGGTCAACGATTGCACTCATCAATCCTCCTGCTTAGCAAGTTTGCCAGCAACCACACCACCAGCTACTACAATCTTATTAGTGATAGCGAACTTGAGTAATAACTCCTGAGTTCTCTTCAATAATTCCTTTGTAATATCGATAGGTTGGAAAACTGGATATTGTGTACCCAATTCCATACCCTCTGTGGAGAGGTTCAAAATGTCATCATCGATTTTATCCATCTTATTTAAATAGTCAGATAAAGTACGAATCTTGTGCTCACTATCTAAGGCATTGATGTATTTCTCGTGATCTAGTGTTAGTTCACCAGACATTAACACAGAACCAGCAGTACATTTTTCTTCATAAACTACTTCTACGATATCTAAGACAGTGTTATAGATTTGCTTTAAAATGTTAGCTGCAAAATTATATACTTCTTTTAATTCATCTGAAGTAGCTTTCCCAGCTTTATCACTATAAGAACTATAAACTCTTAATACTACGTTAGATAATGCTAATGGTCCACCTACTAAGAATCCATGTTTTAATGATGACTGTATAGCACCCAAGACATCGTTAGCTACTTCCATATTAGCTACCTGGTCATGCACACCACCACCTAAACGAAGGAAAGGACGACGTACGCAGATTAAATCATTAAGTGCTTCAGTGAATACTTTATGTAGAGATTCATTATGCATATGACCATTTCTGTTATCCTCAAGCATACGCTGACATGTTGCTAATGTAGAACGATAACATTCAGTAGCAGTTTCAGGATGTAGGTAATAAGGATTTACCTTACAATTCTCTTCTACATTTTTAATTACACCATAGAAGAATAAGTTATTATTTCGCCATAGAACTTTAGTAGGAACAAATGATTCAACTTCTTTAATATTGTTAATCATGTAGAGTTCTCTACTATTATCGATAGGCTTAATACCTGAAATAGCAGCTAAAACATCTAAATCCCAGTTATAAGCTTGACCATTTAATCTAGCACCTGGAGTATGGATAATTGCAATAATCTTATTCTTACGAATCTGATTTAACTGATCAATTACTTGAACAATTCTACCACTGATGTTAGGTGTAATGATGATTAAACTATAATCATCACTAACAGAACTCTCTAAATAATTACAGATGATCTCAGAATCCATATTGCCGTCATTGAGTCCCATAGTAGAAACAATAACGTGAGGATTCTCTAACAATAATTCAGAATTGCCTGCACTATTAAGCACACCACGTGTTTCAACGATACAAGGTAGCTGATAATCGTAATCAGGAACTTCTACATTCCACTCTGAACCATTTTCTAATCGAGATGTTCTAAAAGAAAGAGAATCCCAAGAGATAGAAGGAGAGTTTTCAAAAATCTTCTTCATGGCTTGAGCTAATTCAACATTACCACCAGATGAAGATAAAGCCTGAATAAATGCTATCTTACCAGCACATTTAGTTTTCTCTTCTTCAGTTAAATCTTCTTCTTTCTTATTAAGTAATTTTGCAATATCAAAACTAAATGCATGAAGTACTTCATTTAACTCTTTGAAGATAGTTCTAAATATTAAATTAACATGGAAAATAGACATAGATTTTAAACCTACAGTGTTGTCTGATTCCAGTAATTTAGTAATCAACTTAGCTGCAAAAAGCATAGATGTAGTAGTACCATCTTTAGCTTTGTCATCTACTCTACCACCGATATAAGTCAATAATTCTTGAATGTACTTCTGTAGTGGTGACATAAATTCTACAGCAGTTAATGTCTTGATACCATCTCTAGTAAAAACATTAGGTTCAAATATAGCTGATGCTCTATAGTTATTTACTAGCATAGCGTATCCTGCATGTGGACCACAATGTGCTTCTAAAATCTTAACACACTTATCTAGTGATTCACATACTAGTTTTCTGCTTTTCTCATCTGTTAAATCTACTATATTAGTTAAATCTAAATTAGTATCAACGATAGCTCTATTAGCAGTATCTAACATCTGATTAGTTGCGCTTTCCATTTAAATCTCCAATAATTTCTTGTTGTTTAGCTTCAGTTTCTTTTTGTAACTTTTCAGTCTGTTCATGCTTACGTTTAACTTCTTTAAAGACTACGTCTCTTATCCTAGAATAAGTAGCGTAGTCTAATTTCATTAAATCTATGAAAGATAAACCTAGTTGTTTAACTATATCGGTTTGCATGCACATATAAAGTACATCTTCTTCTAAATAGTTATCAAACTCACGATTACTTTCATATTGCAAACCAAACGGATGCTTAGTTTGCTTCTTATACCAAGCTTGATTTAAAAACCAACTATTGAAATCTGAAATAATCTTAAATCTTGTTATTCCTTCAATGTTGTTTTCAATCATCTTCTTATAAGCATTATTCAGACCTTTTAAATAATCTTCTATATGGTCTCTACAGAACGACGAAATCTCTTTCTGAGAGCTAGGATAAAAAAAGTATACATAGGGTCGTAAGCTAAATAACCTTCATTACTTAATTCAGGAACAGCATGACACTTAGTGCACTCAGGATAGTAGAAAGCAATCTTAGAAATCTGAGTAGAGGTGATATAATCCTTCATCATATCTGCAAACTTAGGATACATCACATTGATTTCATCTAAAATAGCATCCATAGCTTTTACAGAATCAGGATTGTCTGGTTCATAAACTGTGGAAATATTGGAAATCTCATTATCAGTGCCACGAACTACTTTTAATGATACTGAATCAATCCAAGGTTTAAAGCATCTAAGAACATTGAACTGCATATAAGAAGATACTTCTTCATAGTTAGTTACATCAATCTTCTTACGTAACTCAGCATTGAAATCACGTGCTACAGAACGGTATTCGTAAATTGAACACTGACGTAGAGTAAATTCATATTCTTTAGTTACTACACCATCTTCAAACTTGAACTTGATCTTCTTCTTCATATTGAGATTTTCACGATAAGCTTCAAGGTCAGTATCAGTGTGCTTAGGTTTTCTGAAATGTTCAACCATGTCATCATTGATTAAAGAAGTATTTAACAAATGTAATTTAGATAGATCTGAAACAGCTTCTTCAATATGACCACACTCACCACAAGCATAACTAATCTTAATACCATTAGGATGCATCATAGCTCCCATAGCCCACAATAAAGTATGGAAATCCTGCCATGAGATTACACGTAGTAACTTATTGAAGTATTGATCATTATTCTCAGCTGAATAAGAAGAACCACAAATAGCAACACGTAAAATCTTATCGATGATGTGTTCTACGATAGCTAAGTCTGAGAAGTAATAGTAGAATGCACCAAAACGTCTACCGTACTCATAACCTTCATCGTCTAACTCACGTAGATATGAATTTAATACATCCATAGGGATACCACGTAAAGTAACAGTGATACCTGAATTCCATAGATATACTTTCCATAATCCACCAGTTAGGGCAGAGAAAGCCATATATGCATCGTGACCAGTTAACTGTGTAGGTTCTTCTTTACCATATTTTCTAAATACGTTAGCTGAACCATCACCTACACCCTTATAACGTCTCTCCTTTAAGACTTCTTTAGGATTCTCAATCTTCTTGATTGCTGTCTGTAATAAGTCAGAAGCATCATTCAGCATATCGATAGAACCATGAATAGTCTGAAGAGGTGAAGTTAAATCTTCTAGAGCTTCATTTAACTTAGCACGATTACGAATAGCTTCTTTATTCTGGACCTCAACCATTTTCTCTACTTTAGCAGTAGGTAATGAAAGACCCATCTTCTCTAAGTTCTTAGTAGTACCTTTCTCAGCAACATCTTCAAAAGTCTGCTTAACTAGCTCACCGATATCAACATCATCGTCAGCTGTAGTCTCAGGGTCATTATCCATAGGAGCATCATTCATCTCAACATACTGATTAGGTACTGATTTTTCTTCTGGCTGCTGCTCAGCTTTTGATTCATCAACACCTGTTTCTTTTACTGATTCATCTAAACGCTGCTCATTATAATTATTTTCATAACCCTCATACTGAGGTGCTGATGGTATAGCAAATCCATCATTCTTATTGTTATTGAAATTCATATCGTTATTCATTGATATTCTCCATCATACCGGTTAATGACTCTCTAGTCTCAATAATAGTTGACTTAGGTAATCTTAATGCTAATAAATTAGGTCTATAAGAAATTACCTGTGCTACAGCATTGTCGAATTTAATAACTGACAACACATAAGAATTAGACAACGCCCATAGATAACATTTAATTGTATATGGTTCTGATAATTTTTTCACAAATTCCTGTAAAGAAGGATTAGATATTCCATCTATTGCCATCATTCGCATAGGTTGAGATTCTGTTACGATTTTCTCACCATTAGACTTTGCAAAATCTTTTAAATCAAAACTATAAAAATATATACGTTTTACTATATTTGGATCTACTGGTAAATCGAATTCATAAAATGGAAATTCTGCTCTATGTTCCTCATTTCCTATAGTTTGAACATAATTCCAATAATCGAATAAATTCTTTTCTATATGAAAATTATAAATAGGAAAAGCTACAATATCTTTACCAGTAAATTCAGTAGCACCTTGTGCAGTTAAAACGTGATATCCTTTTTCTGTTATGAACGATTCTAGTTTATCAAATTTAATCTTATTTAAAATTGATACCAAATTCGATACTAACAGACAATAACATTTATCACTAGGTATTTTTAAAAATTCTTTTAATTTAATTAAAAATTCTTTATCTTTAAAATATAAAAAATGTAATCCTAATTCACCTATACCAAAATCCATAATTCTATCACCATGTTCTTTAGGTATAGAAGTTGAATTTGATAATATAATTCTACCAGGTGCAACATTCAAATATCCATATTGACAAGCTCTAGCAGAAAGAGAAGAAAGATACATTTTACATGTTTCGACAAAGATTTTATCTCCAGATACAACTTTCTTCATTTGAAATAATTTCCTCAACAGATGTATCAAATAGATAAAGAATCTGCTGTACGTCTAATGTACAGCAGATAATGTTTAAATTAGTAATAAAAGTTAGTTAGTTTTAACTTCAGGATCCTCTTCTACTGGAGTAGGAGCATCGAATAATTCATCTACCTGCTGTTCAATCTTAACATCTTCTCTATTGATTTCTTTATCAAACTGAGCGTTAGCATCAATCAGTGCTGTCTGAATACGTGCAAACTGCTCATTCATAGTACCATACTGATCCATCATCTTAGTCAGTGACTTCATTTCACTTGCTAGATCATTGTTTTTCTGAGCAGCTTCGATTTCAGCAACAGCAACCATCATAGTCTTAACTAAATCATTAAGTGGTTTTAAAGTTTCCTTAAGTGACTCAAATCTAGAAGTTGTAAGTCCGATGAATCTATCAGGGTTAATTTTCTTTAAATGATTGATCTGTTCGATACGACCATCACAAATCTTATTGATATCATCAACACCTGATTTAAATTCAGTAGCCTGGTATAAGAAATCAGAAATCATATCTTTGCAAGTTAGACGTTTCTGTCTAGTATGTTCTTCAGACTGCTTAGCACGACGTGCAGCTTCACCTCGTAATCTAATCAGCTTGTTGTGTGCTTTGCGTTTAGCAGCTTTCTGTGCTAACTTTTTCTGTGAAGGATTTGACATAATAAATAAATCTCCATCAATTAATAAACTGTATATAAAGCTAACGAAAAATCAAAATACACTCAGTTACCTTCAGTAACGAAGGTAACTGAGATTAATTTATATAACTATTTTAAATTATATTTCTTCTTATACCAACCAGGTAGACAGTTACGTAAATCACTTAATGCCTTTGAAGTTAAAACACCAGTTAAGTTACGTGAAACTAATGCAGTAGCTTTACGCTGATTGATGCATGAAGCAGCTAAATACTTAAGAGCATCAGTCTGTACTGTAGGAACACTATTCTCAGTATTCTGACAACTACAATCAGTTACTTTAACTACTTCCTCTTCAATAGAAGTACCAACATCTGCTGGTTGGTTATCAGTCTGCTCAGTACCTACTGTATCATTACCAACAGCTTCAGCTGAATCACTTGCAACAGTCTCATCTTCCATGAACCACTGTCTTCTACGATCACGTAAAGACATCTTTCTGCAAGATTCACCAGCAGGATCACCCAGAGGTTCACCATTCTCAACTGGTTCTGCTACAGGCTCGGTTTCTACCTTAGGTAAAATTACCTCACCATCAGCACCAACTACTTCTTCATTATTATCTGCTGGAGCAAGACCAGAATCAGTTCCAAGCATCCATCTAGCAAACATGTCGTTAGACTTAGTATTTTCAATGAATGGTGTAGCTGCATTTGGATCCTGAGTTGAATCACCAGTAGGAACTACAGGTTCATCAGTAGCGATATTTACACCAGTATCTGCTGGCTTAGTATCTAAATCTGCAGTAGCAGTATCTTCCTGAACACTTACTACTTCTTCAGCAGCAAATCGTGCTACCTTACTTAATAACCCATAATAAGGATTACGAGTACGTAAATGCTTAGCGATCATAGCTGGAATCTTATTACGCATAGAAGAAGGAACTTTATGCATAGCGATAGCTTTATCTACTACAGGTGCAACTTCAGCTTCAACTTCTTTAGCATCTACTACTATAGGCTGCTCATCGGTATTTGGATTCTGAGCAAGTTGCTGCTCTTCAATCTGTTCAATCTTAGTCTCTACTAAGTCGTCTACGATTGCTTCAAATACTGCCTTACGAAACTTCATATTGACAGTTTCAGGCATTTCATCTAATTTCTTAGACTGAGACTGTGCTTCTGCCTGTCCATCTGCAGTCTGTGAATAAACAGGATTAAGTTGAGCCAGCTCATATTCGTCATCTAGCTGACGTGTAACGATATTATCCATTGATATAATTCCTTTAAAGGTTTAAAAATAAAAATTGATCTGAGTAGCTACGTTCAGATCTAATGCTTGCATACAATGCTAGAAATCGTTATTATTATCTTTATACTTTCTTTTTCAATCAGATTAATGAAATAGTTGAAATATAGATAAGAGGGTTTTAAATATGTCACTTGTCGCACACAGTGAACCTATCTATCGTGAAGGAATTTTAGCCTGTTATGCTGAGAATCTTACTACATGGATTAAATCTCAGCATCCAGAGATAGATGAAAAGAAAATTTACAAATGGGTAACCAACTATATGCAGAATTGGTTCAAAGAATTAAAAAATCGTAGAGCCAATAGTATTCATAGTGGTGAAGAAGAAGATATCAAACGAGATAGAGACCACATGTTGTGGCCTACTTGTAAAATTGTTAGATCTTGTCAGGATGAATTTACTAAAGATTATCACAGTTATGGAAATTTAACTTTCTTTAAAGATGAAGATTTACTAAGTGTCATAAATCAATATCGTGATAAGATTACAAGTCCATTTGGTACTTTTTACGAAACTACCGATAAATGTAAATCCTTCTTAGGAAGTATGATTGGTATTCGTAAGAAACAACGTAAGAAAGAAAAGAAATTGATGGCTGAAGGTCAACGTAATGGCAATAAAGCTATGGAACAATTTCATAAGAATTTACAAACTTTAATTAAAATTGTGATGAACAGTATGTATGGTGCTACTGGTTCTGCTCATAATTTTTTAAGTAGTAAATCTAATTGTAACAGTATCACTAGTATTTCTAGATACTGTATCATGAATAGTTATGCACATGCTGAAAGATTTCTAGAAAGTAATTTTTATTTTAAAAATGAAGAACAGTTAATCAATCACATCATCAGTTGTGAAAAATTAGGTCCAGATAGTAATAAAGTTACCTCTATATGTCAAAAATATAAAATTCATGAACCTAATACAGATGAGATCTATAATTTTTTAGTAGGTTGTTTACATCGTTATCAGTTTGAATCTGAACATCCTGAAATTTATAAATTGATAGATAGTTTAGATCAAGGTAAGAAAGATTTTGTGTTTTATATGTCTAATATGAAACATTTAGTTCAAAATAATCCAGATGTATGGAGACCTTGGATTAAAGAATTCTTTCATGACCCTGGTACTGATGAAAATGTTGATCCTAAATCTATTTTAAAGTTAGATGGTGATCTATCAACTGTAGTTGCAACTATTCATAATCGTGAGATACCGTTAAATGCTAAAGGTAATCCTATTTCAATTCCAGAAACTTGTGAGAAATATCCAGAGATAGGTAAACATCTATCTACCTGTGGTTTACACATGCAAAAATGTTTAGATCAGATGCAAGAATTATTCGATCTATTCATGCAACACGACGTAGGTATAGGTTATGTAGGTGAATTAAAAACTATGTTCAGAGATACCGTAGGTACTTCTGATACAGATTCTATTATTTTCACTACTAGAAGTTGGATTGAATGGTATTTTAACGAATTGAGATTGGATGAACCAGCATTTCATTTAAATGCATTAGTGGTGTACTGGTTATCGAAAGCTAATGCTAATATTTTGTTTTATTTGAGTAAGATTTTAGGTGCTATTAATGAACAGTTATTCATTTTATCAATGAAGAATGAATTCATGATGCCAGTAGAAGTTTTAACTCCATTGAAAAAACACTATATGGCGTTATTAGCAATTCAGGAAGGTGTTGTTTATAGTAAACCTAGATTAGATGTAAAGGGAGTAGGATTAAGAGGTTCTAATTTTAGTAAGAGTGTTTTAAATTATGTTAATTGGTTCATTGAAGAATTAGTAACAGGTATTTATAAACACAAAAGAGTAAAAGGTAGTGTATTGCTGACTTATGTTTTACAGTTTGAACGTATGATTTTTGATAGTCTTTATTCAGGTTCTACAGAATTTTTAACTATTGAACCAGTAAAGAATGAAGATGAATATAAAGATGCAGATAGAACTATCTACTTTAACTTTATGTTCTGGGAACAAGTATTTGGTGAAAAATATGGTAACATTGCTGTTCCAACTAAGTGTTATGTTTTACCATTAAACGATATTTATACTTATAGTTATCGTCATTGGTTAGAAGAACATTCACCAAATGTATCTAAAAAGTTTAATGATTTTTTAGATAAGAATCCTAATAAGAAAATTACACGTATACCTATCAATCCATTTACTAATCAGATTCCTGAGGAATTGCGTAAAGTAACTAATTATAAAGCTGTTATTTGGGCTAACACTAGACCTTTATATTTAATTTTGTCCAGTTTAGGTATAACTGTTGGTGCTAATCCAAAACAAAATGTTTTATTCTCAGATATGTATGGATGGGTAAGTAAGGCAGCTGGTGAAGAAGCTAGACAGCATACACTTTGATTCAAGTATGAATTAAATATATATTATCTACTTGAGTAAACTGTGATTTACTCGCTAATATGAGTTGACTAGATTTCGACTAATGAATGTGACTCTTTTATTAATAAAAGATAGGTAGTTTGTGGTTCCGCTACCTAGCACACCGTTGGTTGGTTGTCTCCATCTAGTCATTTCGCGTGACTTTATCATCTACGTAGGGTAACTTACGTAGATGATTTTTTATTGTCTTTAGGAGTTAAAATGAATATATATGCAGATCAATTAAGCATAGTGAATCGTTATGTGAATTATAAGGACAACCACTATGTCTGGAAGTTTGATCATATGGAAGATTATGATTGTTTGGGTGTTTATACTGAAACTGAAATCTTTCACACTGTAATCGAATCTGTAAATAAATTAATCTACAATTGTCCATACATTGGAGTAACTGAAAAAGCAGATTCAGAGTATATCAAAAATGTACCAGCAATTCGTACTGAAGATGTATTTGTTGGTAATGAAGAAAATTACGATGATTCAGATACATCTACTAAGGGTTTATTCATAAGAAAGAATCTTCCTTTATGGGTAACTTTATGTGCTTATCACACATTTAGTGCTTTAGGTAGGATAGCTGTTGATGGTCCAGACGGCATGATTCCAATTAGTCCTGATCAATTTGATACTTGGTTAGGTGAGGAACCTTCTCTCATAGATTTCAGTGATGATTTAATTATCACAACTGTAGGTCAAGAAACCTTGACACCTGCGTTGAATAAATTTAAAGATTCACCATTCTCTTGGGAGATGGTCAGACCAGAACATTTAACCTTAGTATTCCAGATCGTAGATATCGATGGTGAGAAATTTACACTTATACCAGTAGGTGAAATGAGATGTATTTTACCTATATGTGTAACTGTAAACATAGCAGATATGAAGGAACTATTGATATCTCATCATGCGGTTATAGCTGCATCTGGTCGTATGGCTAAATTGTTAAATAAAATAAAGTAAATGTCTAATAGTTGCTCTATGAATGTAGAGCAACTTATATATTGGGAGGTAACGTGGGAAGTATGACATCCAAGGTAACCATCTTCACCGATGGTTCATGTAGTTATGCACGTGGACAAAGCACCGGATTTGGTGGTTGGGCCTGCATATTGATGTGGATGGGTCAGAAACTTGAATTGAGTGGAGGAGCTAAAGAAACCACAAATAACAGAATGGAGTTGATGGCTCTCATCGAGGCTCTAAAAGCTTTGATTCAAGGTTGTGAAATTAGTCTGTATACGGATTCAGCTTATGTAATTACAACTTTAGTAAATCTATCAACTGTATGGAAAACTGGTAAATTTAAAACTAGAACCGGTGACACACCAGCTAATGCAGATTTAATTAAAGAATTACTTAAATTGAAGAAAATACACACTATTCATCCACACTGGGTAAAAGGTCATGCCAAATCTGATAAAGGTGGTAATGTTTATAATCATAGATGTGATGAATTAGCTTATGCAGCCATGTGCAAAATAGCTAATGAGAATGGAGTTAAGAAGGATATAAGGAATAGAAAAGAATTTAAGTAATGCTACTCTCAGGTAACTGAGAGTAGATTAGAATTAAGATTGATCATTATTTTTTGTTTCGGTTTCATCTGAAATCGATGCATCTTGTTTTTCTGTTTTCGAACTAGTTCCGTAGAAATAGTTGATCACTGTCGTAACAACTGTGCCTGTTAAAAAACCTAAAATGTAATCTACGTACCTATTCTGGGATTCCGGAATAGGTATCCACACTATCATGCATAAAAATACGCATGAATAAATCAACATACCTACAGCCAATTTACGTCTAAACGATGAATCTTTATCTTGTTGATTTACTTTTTTAAGTAGCATACAATCATTCTCATATTTCTTCTCTATAATAGAGAGTAAATATGTACGATGATTAGTTTCAAACTTTTGGAGCTCATCTATTTGTGTTGGTGTCAATGAAGACCATATGTCAGATGATTTGATATCTATTTCTGTTTCCCGTTTTGCAGATTCGATAATTTCACTAGCTTCGTCCTCTGTCATTGCACGTAACGCCAATGCAAAAAGATTTACATCTCTAGAATACAATCCATCAACAATTGTATCGATAAGTTCAGTTTTTGGTTTTGTCATTTCTATTCACCATCTTTCTAGCATATGCGCTGATGATTTTTGTTAACTTATTGTAATCCGTGATGATGTTGAAGATTCTATTTTCGATAGTATCTATACGTCGTCCATATGCTTCATTGCTTTTATGAATGTCTCTAATTTCATTGAAAAATTCTTTTCTTCCAATAATATCAGCACGTAATTTATTTAATTCATCTGAAAGAATTTTGTTAGTTTCATCTAATTCGTGCAGTTTTCGATCTACGGAACTTAGCCACCTTACAATCATAAAGCCCAAAGCAGCCGTAATTGCTGAGAGTATGACTGTGACAATTCCCTCAAGCATACTAACCTTAAAAATAAAAAATATGTCGATAAGGAACCCTACCTTATTGGTAAGGGTTCCTTACTTCATTAATATTTTACTTCAAAACGGAGTTAAATATTATTCACCTTTACCTAGGTTAGAAACCTCGGTAAGGGTAAGACCACCAAGAACAACAGGGTGATCATACATAACAGCGCCCTGAGCCTCAACAGTGTCGTGAGTGATGAATGATGATACATCAACATCTAAAGACTCACCCTCAGCTACCTTGACCCAAGCCTCATCCTTCCATAAGTACTCAGCCCAACCAGCAGCAACGGTAGGATCACCAGATGCATCAGCTACATATACTAGACCCTTCTTATCCTCTTCTGTTGCAGAATCTAAATCACTGTATGTAGCAAGCATACGAACGTGAACACGTACTGAGTCAGGTAAATAGTCAAGACCGATCTTACCATCTTCACCAACCATCTTTAGGTAAGAATCTTTAACCTTACCATCACTGTCGATTAGATTTAAAGAAGTATCAGCTAACTTGCCATCAGCACCAGCTACAAGAACACCGCCCTCAGCAGCCTTATATACGCCAGTAGCAAAAGCTGTGCTTAAAGCACCACGCTCTGCAGCACTTAATACGGTGATAGAAGGATCAACGATAGGCTTTAACTCAGAGAACTTAGTCTTGCCATCGGTGAAGTAGATCTTGCCATCATCGGTACTGAATAAAGTCATACCTGCAGGTAAAACTTCATTAGCATAAGTAGCTGCTTCTGCAGATGTAAAACCAGTAGCTTGTACGTAACCCTTTAGGGTATTCTTTTTCTTAGCACTTCCAACGATTACAGCCATAATAAAAATTCCTTTTTTAAAAACATACGTAAACATTTTGACGCGTCAAAATGCTCCAAGACTTTAAACTCTAAAAGTCTCTATAGAATATTATCCTACAACCATACTACCGTAATCAAAAATATGAAATCTATTTTAACGATGCTATAGTTCACTGCATGACGGAGTTATTAATATGAATTTAAGATTAAAACCAGAAGAGCAGATAGCAGACATGAGAACTGTTTCTGAAAATGTCGCTACATATTTAGATAATGAAGAATATAAAGAAGATTTCTCTGCTAGAGATTTCACTATAGAAGATATTTTGAAACGTTGTTATGAAATTTTAATAGATGAGTTACAAGATTTCGGCATAACCTTTAATGTACCTACTGAAACATTATTAGAAAGTTGGTATACTGCTAAATTGATATACTCAGTTCGTGCATTAGTAGAAAGTAAGAATTTAACTGATTTATTTGTTAATCAAAATAAAACAGATGAAGTAGAAGCATTAATCAATTCTGATGAATTCTCAAATAGTGATTTTGATAAATTTCTAGAAATTATAGATGATGACAAATATCAATTACTTTTAAATCATGCATCTTGGATAATGATTTCAACTCGTTTTGTAGATCACGTATCATCTATTATTACAAATATTCATATCAATGAATCTAGAACTTCCGATATGGATGAAATTAAAAACTATATTAATAAAGTTAGTAACAACCGTAAAATTCTAAAAGGCTTTATAGACCTTTTATTAATAGAGATAGACTATTTGAACAAACATGTTGACCGTACTCACATGAAATTTTTACTCGATAGATATGACCAAGATAAGATTAATCCTAATGAGGTTAGTATCTATAGTAGAATAGATAGAGAAGTAGTACCGGAAAATTTAGAGTTGTTCAAAAAAGAGATGTTGGATAAACATCATCTTCGTGCTCCGCACCATATTGAGTATTGGACTAAGAAAGAAAATACTAAACCTATGAGTTTAGAAGATTTTATTTTATTAATGATTCATTCCTTAGGTGAAGAAACACCTTTTAATGAACGAATGAAGAACGTCCTCGATATGGTTAGTGAATACAAAAACTACTTTGATAATCTCTATATTAAAGATGTTACCATCCCTACACAAGAATTGATTTCGAAAATTATCAAGGTTGTCGAAAGCAATAAAGGTAATTAAAAATGTTAACTTACACTCCAATTAAAGATAATGAGCTACATGAACCAAAATTTTTCTATCTAACCGAAGTAGTACGAAAAAATATTAAACGTTCAGACATATTAGCTTGGTTCGCATCTACATCACTACCTACTCTATATGGTGTTCCTAAAGAACTTCTTAAAGAACCTATGCTTAAAGCTAGTGGTGATATAGAAATCATTAATTACTTACGTGATAAATCAGCAGTTCATATACCTAATGCAAGTGAGAATGATTCAGATAACGATACCAATAAAACTGATCCATCTAAAGATTTTAGTACTTATGGTGTTTTATTCATCGAAAATATCACTGATGCTTGTCTATTAATCAAATTAACAGACGATTCTAGTCAACCACCATTTAGATTTACAGATATTTTTACTCTGTATCCTGGAATGATTGATAACTATAATGAAAAATCTCCAACCTATACTGATGTGGGTAAATTTATTGCTAATGTTTTATTGTGCGTAAAACCATTTGGTAAAAATATTCCTTATATCAACACCACTATGACTGCTGGTAGTCTTGATGATAAAGTTGCACAATTAATTCTAGATGGCAAAGCAGGTAGAAAAGAATTTGATTTATATATGAAGTTAGGTTATTGGTTCTATGGTGATGGAGCTTTAACTATTACTCCATTCTCTGAAAAAACTATGGGCACCTCAGATGAAATTATTGCTAAGAAAAATGAATTATTTAAGAAATATAAAGATAATCTAAATGACCCAGTAGTTATCTCTAAAATCGAAGCTGAGCTTATCGATATGGATAAAAAGTATCTACGTGGTGACCCAGCAGAGCCATTCTTCTTTAAAGATCCAAAAGCTGGTTTTGGTGATTGGCGTAAGAAGATGTTCCTAACCTTCGGTGGTGCTCCTGATTTTACTAGTAAAAAATCAAGTATCGTTGTTGCTGGTGAATCACTAGAGGATGGGTGGAAAACTGAAGACTTAGTAGTTTGTGCTAACGTTATTAGACGTGGTGTGTATAACCGTCACCGTGAAACTGCTAAAGGTGGTGAGCAGACTAAATTCCTATTGCGTATTTTCCAAAATATTAAAATTATTGAAGAAGATTGTAAAGCAAAATCTGGAATTAAAGTAATGATCACTAACGACAATTATAAAACTTGGGTAGGAAGATATCAAGTTGGACATAATGAACCTCTAACCTTAGAAGAGTTGAAAAAGGATATAGGTTTTGAAATAGAAATAAGATCACCTATGCATTGTAAAACTGATGGTGGATTCTGTTTTAAATGCTGTGGTGATTTCTTTAGAAAAACTGATATCGAAGCTATTGGTATGCAAGGTCTAGCTATCACATCTGGTATGACTGGTACAGCTATGAAAGCTATGAAATCAACTCAGGTTAATTCCAATACTTTAACTGATATAGACAAAGTACTATTAAAATAATTGTATAGGCCTAACATTAATTAAAAAATTAAAGGATCTTTTAATATGGGAAATGCATTAACATCATTAAACGCTGCAATTAAAAATGCAGATGTGTTAGATAAGACTGAAGATGATTCAGAAATTATAGCACAAATGAATGAAACTGTAAAAGAGACTACTGAGAAACAGAATCAAGCTATTGAAAAAGACGTCACTTTCAATCGCAGAGATACTGTTAAAGTTCATTTAACCAACGATGAACGAGCTTACGATGTAGTTGACAACCAGTTAAAAATTATTGAGTCTACTGAATTTGGTTCACAGCGTGCTGTCAATGCTTGGGCTAAAATTGTAGATATCGTTCAGAAGAATTCTAAAAAGAATATCTTAGATAATATTCTTTTATTCTTCCAGATGCATCGTAAAGATGAGTTCTTACAGGAACAGAATGCATTACAGGGAACTGAAACTTTATCACGTATTATTAATTTACGTGTACGTGTTTTATATTCTGTTATGCGTTCATTAGCTGGCAATAATAGTAGAAATTCTATTAATGCTGGTGTTGTACGTTCTATCTTTAAGAATGATGATTTAACTAACTGGGTAGCAGTACAAACTACTTCTAGACGTTAATAAAATTAATATAGTTAATAGTAGGAACTACCATAAAGGTAGTTCCTACTTCACATATTTATTCTTTTTTCATTTCGAAATCATCTTTATCTTCATTAGTTGGTAGATGTCTATCTTCCATACCTAACTCAGTATCTAGAACTACACATCCATTCTCTTCACATTTCTTATCTAAAAGTTCATTTAGTTCTTCTTCAGATTGAACTAGAGGTCTATTAGGATCATTAGGATTCATGACATCAATTTTAATTTTCTGTAACAATTTTGCA
>Ga0256405_10002933_pt1 | contig 36907 bp, 30 predicted proteins | sample RumenRJG_02DNA_FD_189096 | JGI IMG/M metagenome (GOLD analysis project Ga0256405, IMG submission 189096) | Bovine rumen microbial communities from Lethbridge, Alberta, Canada - RJG_02 | ecosystem: Host-associated > Mammals > Digestive system > Stomach > Rumen | place: Canada: Alberta...
CATCACCTTTCTTCTCCTTTCATGAATTTAGATAGCATCTAAATCATAAAGGAATATATTTCAAGGTGGTAAACAATTTCGATAGCGAAATGGTTAAAACTGGTCAACTTTTATAATAGCGTTTACATTTATATTTGCTATCAGTAGAATTATCAGGATCTTTGACTATATTTTTAGTTTCATTAATGTGAGTAAGTTTTCTGTCGTTAACAGTACATACCCCACGAGTGACGCCACCATTATCGGATAGAGTGTTTTTTAACTGGTATCCAACTAGAACATAGTTATCCCCAAGAAACGTGGCAGCCTTTTTAAAACCTTCGCTACCATAATAATCATCGGCATTAATTACAGTGAAGGGGGAGTCAATAAGATTTTCATAAGCGAGTATTGCATGGCCAGTTCCCCAAGGTTTCGTTCTTCCGGCAGCTTTTGTTTTGTTGCTGAATTCTGGAACGTCTGTTATTTCCTGAAATGCATAACATACTTCAACATTTAAAGAAGAACAAATGGTTTCAATGCGAGTTCCCCAAAACCTCTTTGAAATCTTTTTCTATATCGTGTCGGATGATAAAAATAATCTTTTTAAATCCTGCTGCTATAGCATCATGGATGCTATAATCTATGATGATATGTCCGAAATCATCAATGGGTTCTAATTGTTTGATACCGCCACCAAATCTTGATCCAATTCCGGCAGCTAGAATAACAAGAGTTTTCTTCATGGTTTATTGCTCCTTTAAATACAAATAAAGTTTTTAACAATTCATTCGCTTAATTATTATATCGGATTACTTTTAGACTAATATATTATAGTTGAGCAATCGTTAGGAAAAAAAAGATTATAGTATTAATTAGGGGGCGTCCTCAAGTAATTCAATTACGGAAGGTGGTTTTCTATATTTATTGCAATAAACTTAAATAAACAATACAATTAACCCTATCAAGGTTATCAGTAATAAATATGAAAGGAACTCGCTTATGAAATCTAAGAAAAAACTAGTCTCGCTTGTATTATCGTTAAGCATGATAGTGGCTTTATGCATTATATCTAACGACATACCAACAGGTGTCAATGCGGCATACACAAAAACATACAGCCAAATGGTAGATTACAATTATGATTCCAGAAATCAGGGGTTCTATATGGTACCTGATCAAGAAGGTACGTATCCTGTAATATTTATGTTCCATGGAGCAGCAGAAAAGAGCTCAAGTAACTGGGAATATCGAGCATATATTATGGATGCCGTAAATAAATGGATCGCGCTTGGATACATGGATCCTATGGTTATTATAGTTCCAAATATCGAGCGCGAAGACGAAAAGGATGATTGGTCATGTTACGCATTTTATTACTATGTAACAAAGAAGTCTCGCTTTGATACATTGCTGAACAAGGTCAAGAATGGTGAATGCGAGTTCGATGACAAGATAGATCACAGCAAAAAGTTCTCGGTGACAGGATTCTCTATGGGTGGAGTTGAGTCTCTTTTTATAGGCTCCAGTTATAAGAACGATTTCGTAAATGTTGGTGCATGCAGCCCTTCATACATGTATTATCATTTGAATACCAAGGGCGAGTCCGATGGATGGGTTACAAAAGATAGGGTAAACTTCTCGAGTGATTCTAATGCTCATCTTATGATGGGATACGGAATCCAGGAGACAGATTTCCGTACTAGCGTGGATAGATATTACGAGGCGTATAACAGCAACAGAGCAGCAAATCAGCGAGATTTTCAGGTATATGACTCATATAATGACGGACATACCTGGGAAACATTTAAACGCGAGATATTCAACTTTGTGTATTATATCAAGCATGATTCTATGCCAGATGATGCGACTATAGAAGAGGCGTGTACTAATTCTGATCTTAATTATGGCTCGCAGGATTCACAGGATTCGCAGGTAAATGAAGCTAACAAAGAACAGAATCAGAAGAATACTGAGGCGTCACAGGCGTCAAATAATCAAGAAGAACAGAGCGCTGAACAGAGCAACAATCAGGAATCTGAGAACAAATCAACTAAGAAGCAAGATATTAATAACAACGCAGATAACGGACAAACTGCTGAACAGTCATCCAATAGTGATTCATCAGATCAGAAGTCTGCAGAAACATATTCAAATGAATGGGTTAAAGGAAAATGGTACAACTCCGATGGCTCGCAAAGCTATGCCCCTACTATGAGTTGGAATCACAATGAGAATGGTTGGTGGATTCATGATACTTCTGGTTGGTACCCAGTGTCATGCTGGCAGAAGATAGATGGATACTGGTATTACTTCGATGAATCAGGTTATATGGAGTCTAGTACTTGGCGAGATGGTTATTGGCTTGGCTTAGATGGTGCCTGGACCTATGAAGCAACGGCATCGTGGAAAACAAATGGTAATGGCTGGTGGTTCGAAGATACCTCGGGGTGGTATCCATATTCGCAGTGGCAGAAAATAAATGGCAACTGGTACTACTTTGATACTAATGGGTACATGGTAACAAATAAGAATATTGATGGATACTGGATAGGGGCAGATGGCATCTGTCAGTAATTTCAAGAATGAGTCACTTCTCACGTCCGACGTAAGGGTGACTCATTTTTGAGTCAGCAGTTACGTCGAACGTGCAAAGTGACTCATTCTGCTCATTGTCATATGGCTTGGAATATTAGCAAAAAAATGCTAGAATGTTTCTGGTTAAAAGAGGAAATTAAATATAAAAATATAAGGAGACTGAATATATGTATGATTATTTAATAGTCGGCGCTGGCCTTTACGGCTCTGTATGCGCCCGTGAACTTACAGATGCTGGCAAGAAGGTTTTGGTAATAGATAAGAGAGATCACATTGCTGGTAACGTATACACAGAAAAGGTTGAGGGCATCAATGTGCACAAGTACGGCGCTCATATCTTCCATACAAATGATAAGCGTGTGTGGGACTATGTGCAGAGATTTGCAACATTTAACCGCTTCACTAATTCACCAGTAGCAAATTATAAGGGCGAGCTTTATTCGCTTCCGTTCAATATGTATACCTTCAATAAAATGTGGGGCGTTGTAACCCCTCAGGAGGCTGCAAAAAAGATAGAAGAGCAGAAGGCTGAGGCTGGTATCACAGAACCAAAGAACCTCGAGGAACAGGCTATAAGCCTCGTAGGCCGCGACATCTATGAGAAGCTTATCAAGGGTTACACAGAGAAGCAGTGGGGAAGAGATTGCACAGATCTTCCTGCATTTATTATAAAGAGACTTCCAGTAAGACTCACATTTGATAATAACTACTTCAACGCACTGTATCAGGGCATTCCAATAGGTGGATACACTAAAATGGTAGCTAACATGCTCGAAGGTATCGAGGTAAGAACAGGCGTTGACTACTTCGCTAACAAGGCAGAACTTGATGGTGAAGCTGCAAAGGTAATATACACAGGTCCAATCGATGCTTACTTCGACTATAAGCTTGGAACTCTCGAGTATCGTTCGGTTAGATTCGAGAATGAGCTTCTTGATCAGGATAATTTCCAGGGAAATGCAGCTGTCAACTATACGGATAGAGAAACTCCATGGACACGTATTATCGAGCATAAATGGTTCGAATTCGGCAAGGACGAGAACGGAAATGATCTTCCAAAGACAGTAATCAGCCGTGAATATAGTTCAGAGTGGAAGCTTGGCGACGAGCCATATTATCCTGTAAATGACGAAAAGAACGGTAACCTCTACCAGCAGTATAAAGAACTTGCGGAGAAGGAAGATAAGGTAATCTTCGGTGGCCGTCTCGGTGAGTACAAATACTACGACATGGATCAGGTAATCGCCGCAGCCCTGAGTAAACTTGAAGAAATATAATCAAGCAACAATCAAAAAGATAAGTAAAATGAGTCACTTTTTACGTCCGACGTAAGGGTGACTCATTTTTGAGTCAGCAGTTACGTCGGACGTGCAAAGTGACTCATTTTACAGGTCACTATACAGATTCGCCTTATATATTCCCTCTTCAATAAGCTTCCGAAAACTCTCGGTAACTGCCTCCTTATCCTCCTTATAAGTAACCCCAAACCACTTATCATCGGTAGGAAGTACAGAGAACTCATACCCGTCTTTAATCATACCGTCGGCTATAATAGGGAGAAGATATTCATCGGTCATAGGATCTGACATGCCCTCAAGGAAGCCGATAAATCTATCTTTCAAAACCTGCATAAAGCTTACTGGATAGCACCAAAAGTTCATGGATACCAGCGAATTAATATCAATAGTCTTATAGCCTGAAAAAGCTTTATAGTTGCCTCCATCAGCTGTGTCGGTAACTTTAATGATATTCTTAGTTTCGTTGATCTGGGTAAGCATTCCATCCTCCACAGTACATACGCCACGTGTAACGCCACCGTTGTCAGATAGAGTATTCTTTAGTTGATATCCCACCAGTCCGTAGCCATCTCCATTTTCAAGAAAGATGGCTGCCTTCTTAAATCCTTCTTTACCATAATAATCATCAGCATTGATAACGGTAAATGGAGAATCAAGTAAACCTTCACATGCGAGTACAGCATGACCAGTTCCCCAAGGCTTTGTTCTTCTTTCAGAAAGTGCCTTGTTGGTAAAGTCAGGTACATTTGACATTTCTTGAAATGCATAACAAACCTCGACACCTAAGGAGGCGCATACGTTCTCAATACGGTTACCGATTACTTCTTTAAAGTCAGATTCGATATCATGACGAATGATAAATACTATTTTCTGAAATCCTGCTGCTATAGCATCATGTATACTGTAGTCAATGATGATATGTCCATAATCATCGATAGGTTCTAGTTGTTTAATTCCGCCACCGAATCTTGAACCAAGACCTGCAGCAAGAATCACGAGAGTTTTCTTCATAGTTTCCCCCTTATTTCGTATATAAATATTACTCTACGAAATAATAGTAAAACAAAGATTTGAAAAAATAAAGAAGAAAAATCTGCTCCGATTATAATATTGATAAAACCTAGTATATAGTAGTACTTGTGGGGCTTGATGAAAATAATGGGTTGATATATAATAAAAAAAGTTATGCCCAAAAATCTTAATGCTGTTTTGATGATATGAATAGTTATATTTATAATATATTTTTTACGTTTCATATTTGGGTTTAAGATTATATGTAGAAGATGATGGTTGGTTTATAAATCTGTTTTATTTTATTGTCTTATGTGGAGTTGTTATATTATATAACTTTGATATTCGTTTGAGAGAAAAGGAGTTTCGAAGCGTTGAATTATATTATTTTTGGTGGTTCCGGTTTTATTGGAACTCATTTAATTCATTTACTTAAGAAGGAATGTGTTAAACCTGGGGATCATATATATGATCTCGATATTGTAATGCCTGGTGAAGAGGGCGTTGTGCCGGGGATTGTAGAGAAAAATGATGGGGTTGAGTATATCCGTTTGGATGTTCGTAAAGCTATTGATTTTTCATTTGAACCGACTCCGGATGACATTATATTTAATCTTGCGGCGGTTCATCGTACACCTGGACACCCGGATAAAGCATATTTTGAGACAAATATTTTAGGCGCTGAGAATGTTGTAGCTTTTGCAGAAAAGCATAATATTACAAAGATACTTTTTACATCTTCTATAGCACCTTATGGAGCTGCCGAAGAATTAAAGGAAGAGACAACTCTGCCAACTCCTAATACTCCATATGGAATATCTAAACTTGTTGCGGAGAAGATTCATATAGGATGGCAAGGAAAAGATAGTAAAAGAGAACTGACGATATTACGACCAGGCATAGTATATGGAAAAGGCGAGCATGGTAATATGACACGTCTATATAAAGGAATAAAGGGACATTATTACTTTTATGCTGGTAGAAAAGATACTGTGAAGGCAAGTATATATGTTAAAGAACTAGTTCGGTTTATGAAGTATAGAATGATAGATAACTCTTTTGCTGGATATGACATAGTTAACTGTACTTTTGAACCAGCATATACGATAGAACAGATATGTGAAGCTATGAAGGCTTCTACTGACCTGAAAGGTAGAAAAATACCTAAGATACCGGGGGGCTTATTGATGGCTGCAGCCGTTATTCTTGGACCAATTGGTGGCAAGAAAGTTGGTATTCATCCGGCAAGAGTAAAAAAACTAATGGTTAGTACAAATATAAGTGGTAAGAAACTTAGCCAGATGGATTATAACTTCCATTATTCGTTAGAGGAGAGTTTTAAAGACTGGTTTGAGGATTGCAATAAGGAGGGACTATTCTGATGGATATAAAGATTATAGTAGCAACACATAAAAAGTATTGGATGCCATCAGATTCAATGTACCTTCCTGTTCATGTTGGTGCAAAAGGAAAAGAGAGCATAGGGTATCAAAGAGATGATGAAGGCGATAATATCAGTGAAAAAAATGCTAACTACTGTGAGTTGACTGGTCTATATTGGGCTTGGAAGAATCTTGATGCTGAATATATAGGGCTTGCACATTATAGAAGACATTTTAGTAATAGAAGTAAATCAGGTGATAAAACTAGAAGGGTAATTACTAAAGGAGAACTAGAAGAAAAACTTAAGAAAACAGATGTATTGTTACCTACCCCTCGAAATTACTGGATTGAATCAAATTATAGTCAATATGTTCATGCTCATCATGCTATAGATTTAGATACTACCAAACAGATATTAGAAGAAAAGTATCCTGAGTATGTAAAAGCTTGGGATGAATGCATGAAAAAAACATCCGGTCATAGATTTAATATGTTCATTATGAAAAGGGATAAGTTTGATGCATATTGTAAGTGGATGTTTGATGTGCTCTTTGAACTTGAGAATAGATTGGATATTAGTTCATATAACAAAAATGATAGTAGGGTTTTTGGTTTTGTAAGCGAAAGACTGTTAGATATTTGGATTCAAACTAACAATGTAGATTATATGAATACTTCGTATATCTTCATGGAAAAACAAAATTGGCTCAAAAAGGGTTCTAGTTTTCTTATGAGAAAACTAAAAGGATGAAACATTTAATAAGTATTGTATGGAGATTGAAAATATGAAGATTTTAGCCGCTGTTGTTACCTATAATAGATTAGAATTATTAAAAGAATGTATAGAACATTTACATGAACAGACTTATTCTGATTTTGATATTCTCATAGTAGATAATGCTAGTACAGATGGAACTTCAGAGTATCTTCAGGATAATATAAATCGATTAGGTGTGATGTATGAGAATACTGGAGCTAATCTTGGCGGTGCTGGTGGTTTTAATTATGCTATACGTAAAGCTGCTGAGATGAATTATGATTATGTGTGGATAATGGATGATGATACCATGGTGACAGGTGAGGCTTTAGAACACATGGTTGAGATAATAAATGCATCATCTAAGGAGTTTGGCTTTATTACCAGCAATATAGAGTGGATTGATGGTAGTAAATGTAAGATGAATGAGCAAAAATTAATAGGAAATAAAAGTTACTTTTCGGATCGAGTTAAGTTATGTAGGGAAGCAACTTTTGTATCTGTGTTATTCCCGATCAGTGTCGTGAGAAAGGTTGGACTTCCAATAAAGGAATTCTTTATCTGGGGAGATGACGTAGAATACACCAGACGTATATCCAAGAAGTATCCATGCTACTATCTGGATGATAGCATAGTAATTCATAAAACAAAAAATAATGTGGGATCTAATATATCAATTGACGATCCTGAAAGAATCAGTAGATATGAATATGCATACAGAAATGAAGTTTTTATAGCCAAGAAGGAAGGGATAGTAAGAATATTATATCAAACGGCTAAAGTAGGATATCATATAGCTAGAGTTTTATTAAAATCTAAGAACAATAAAATGAAAAGAATTAAGGTTATACTGAGTGCTACATTAAAAGGAGTAAAGTTCAATCCAAGTATAGAATATGTATAATGTGCGAATTGAGGGATAATTATGGATAAAACAAAAGTACTTGAAGTTTTTGCGGAACCATTTTCAAATGGAGGTCAGGAAGCCTTTGTGATGAATGTTTTGCAAAATATGGATATGACTAACCTGCATATAGACTTACTTACTCCTTACTATAGTGATAATGAGTATTATAAAGGGATATTAAAAAAGCTAGGGTGTGGTCTTTACTCTTGGGGCTTAGATTTTATGCCTGGAAAGAGTAGATTCTTCTATATAAAACTATTTAGTACATTTTTTAAGCGTCATAAATATGATGTTGTCCATATTCACTCAGGAAGTATATCTGCGCTTACATATATTGCTTATGCTGCGAAGAAAACCGGAGTCAAAAAGATTATAGTTCATTCTCACAGTACTGGTAATCCGGGAATTAAGCATTCTGTTATAAAGGGAGTGGCTGCTCCGTTGCTAGAAAAAGTGGCAACGGATTATCTTGCGTGTTCAGTAAGTGCAGGAGAATGGAAGTTTTCAAGTAAGATATGTGATAACAGATTAAGTGTTGTTAAAAATGGAATTGATATTCAGAAGTTTAGATATAATAGTGAGGTTCGTAATCAAACAAGAAATGAACTTGGAGTGCCTAAGAACACGATTTTACTGGGACATGTTGGACGATTGTCAGCGGAAAAAAACCAATCATTTCTTATAGATGTTCTGCATAGATTATCTAAGAAAGAACGCGATTATAGATTACTGCTGATTGGAGCGGGAGAAGATAGGGCTAAACTTGAGAAAAAAGTTGAAACCCTTGGGCTGAATGATAAAGTGATATTTTTGGGGAATGTGAATAATGTTTGTGATTATATGCAGGCAATGGATGTGTTCCTCTTTCCTTCACTTTTTGAAGGCCTTGGTATAGTAGCTATAGAAGCTCAAGGTGCTGGGTTACCAGTAATTGCTTCAAATAATGTACCCGAAGATATTTGCATCACGTCTTTAGCGGAAAGAATATCATTAGATGATATGGATTTATGGATTAAAAAGCTGGAAGACATTGCTTTTAATAATCGTAAAACAGATATAAAATCTATTCAAGAATCTGGGTATGATATCGCTGATACTGCAAGAGCTATTAGGGAAATATATTTAAATGATCACAAAAGCAAGGTGCTAGTATTTGGAATGACTCCAAGTTATGGTGGGGTCGAATCATTTGTTATGAATTATTATAAGCATATGAATCATGACAAAGTACAATTTGATTTTCTATGTAATACGACTGAAAAAATCGCATATTATGATGAAATCAAAGCATTAGGATCTCAGATCTATAACATAACACCAAAGGGAGATAATCTTCTTAAATATAAAAGAGAATTAAAGCATTTCTTTGAAAATAAAGCTAATGAATATGATGCTATATGGGTCAATGTATGTAACTTGGTAAACCTAGATTATCTAAAATTAGCAAAAAAATATAAGATCAAAAAGAGGATAATTCATAGTCATAATTCGGAGTGCTTTGAACGTAGCTGGCGAGACTTAGTGCATATAATACATAGAACTATTATTGATAAATATGCAACTGATTTTTGGGCTTGTTCCTATGATGCAGCGAAATGGTTTTATAGAGGAGAAACCCTGAAAAAAAGTAATGTGATATATAATGCAATTGATATATCAAGTAAAGAGTTTGATTTAGAAAAGAGAAACAAAATAAGACGTAGTATTGGCGCAGAAAATAGATATATTATTGGAACTGTTGGAAGAATGACATATCAAAAAAATCAGTCTTTTCTTATAAGTTTAATAAGCCAATTAAAAAAGCTCAATCCATTGCTTGTTATAGTAGGAACAGGAGAAGATGAGGAAGGCTTAAGAACACAAGCTACGGACTTAAATGTACAGGATAATGTGATGTTTGTGGGACCTCAAAGGGATATTCAGGCGTGGTTGAGTTCTTTTGATGTTTTCGTGTTTCCATCTCATTATGAAGGATTATCTGTTGCACTATTGGAAGCTGAGGCAAATGGAGTCCCAATAGTTGCATCCAAAAGAGCTGTTGATGAATTAGCCAAAATAAATAAAAATATATTCATACGTGAAGGTATGGATGCATGGAAGTCTCAGATAATGAATATGTATAATCAGGATTTGAGAGTATCTAACGAAGAAGTGGCAGAAGGCTTTAAACATACGAGATTTGATATAAATAATGAAGCAAAAAAACTTCAGGATTTCTTTTTGAATTAGTATATTGATGAAATGGCAGGAATGTAAATATGGTTTCAAAAGTGGCTTTTCTTGTTGATACACCACTTCAATTATACAATAGTATTAGCTGTGCCTTCAATAATCAGTGGGAAACAAAAACAGATATATATTTATTGCCGCAATTCAAAGATTCAGACCGAGTTATTGGAATTCTTAAAAAATCGAATGTGTTTAATAAGATTGCGGTGCTTCCATTAGATGAAAGATTTAAGATTGTTAAATTAAATCTTTTGTATGCAGTTATATTTCCAAATAAATATGTCAAATCCAAAATGGGAATTGATATGAGAAAACAGAAGTATGATAAGATATTTGTTGCACAACCTACTAGGTTATTTGATACGCTAATTGCTGCCAGCGGTTGTAAAGATGTTTGTGGTCTTGAAGATGGAATGGGGAGCTACTGTAGAAGGATTTATGATGAATTAGCTACAAAAAAATATAAAATGATTCGTAACGTATTTCGAAAGTCTTATACAGTTGATTCTTTATATCTACATGCACCACAGTATTATATAGTAAATGAGATTCCAAAAGTTTGTAAAATATATTCGGACTTTAGTGAAGAACAAAAACAATTAATAAATGATATATTCGGTGTCTATAGTTTTGATGAATACAATAAGTATAAGTTGATATATTCTAATCAACCGATTATGGATTTTCCTTCGGAACATGTAAGTACTGAAAAAGAGATTATTAAATGCATTGGCGAAGTACGAGGAGATAATGCCATAGTAAGACTGCATCCACGAGAAAAAGAAAAAGAGATATATGATTCTTTTCACTTGGATGGTAATGCTTGCTTGTGGGAAATATATTGCAAAGATTTTAATGAACAACATATTTTAGTAGGATATTTTTCTACTACTCAGTTTACACCTAAATTGTTTTATGATAAGGAACCTTTTGTCATATTTACTTATAGAATATATCAAGATACACCGAAAGATAGGTGCGAACAATTTGATAAGATGGTAGATGAATTAAGAGATAAGTATGTTAATAAAGATAGAGTTATAAATGCTAAGAATATCGATGAGTTACGTGCGGTGTTAAAGAAGTTTAGTTAGAATAAAATTATAATATTGCAAGGGAAAGTGGTAAGGAGATATGGAAACTAAAAAAAGAATTGTAAATGTATATGAGATATTACTTTATTATATTAAGAATTTAAAAGTAATAGTTTTGGTTGCGTTTTTGATGATGATTGCATTTATGGGTCTTTCCTATGCTGAACAAAAGGATGTAACTGTGGAAACTACGGTATACGATATAGTAAATCAGAATAGAAGTGCAAAAAATGAATCATCTACTAAAAATACATACTATAATTTGCCAGAAGGCGCGGGAAATGCTGATTCGAAAATATACATCGATTTAATTAAAGATGAGGAATTAAAGACTACACAGACTTCTAATCTTGGTCCTGAAATGGGCTATTTTGTAAGAAGTTCAGCGGTTTTAAGTAAAGCTATAGAAAATGCAAAGAAAGAAAATCCAGATATTGATTATTCTGATATAACAGAAGATAATCTGTCGGATATGACTAATCATTTATTTTATGGTGAACATATGTTTGCCATTGTAGTAACAGATATTAATGCTAAAAGAGCACAGTCTCTTGCTGAGAACATGGCATTAGCTTTTGTTGAAGAATTACCAAATTATTACAATGTTAAAAGTGTAAAGATATTGGATCATGCCAAAGAACCAGTATTAAAAGGCGTTACTGTATACGGAATTAGTAAAAAGCAGATATTAAAATATGGTATAGTTGGTGCATTTTTAGGTGCCTTTATGATGCTGTTTATATATTTCTTGCTATTTGTTTTAAGAGATGTTGTTTTCTTAGAGGAAGATATTCAGGCTATAGATGAAGAATTATTATATAGCATTCCAAACAAGAGAAAAAAAGAAGCTTATAAGTATTTAGCGGTTGAGCTAAGTATGGGAAGCGATAAGAAGTATGCATTTGTTACGGGAGATAGATATCTGTCAAATTATGAAATTGTTAATGGCGTAGCAGATGAAATTAAAAAGTTAGGCAAAAAAGTAAGTGTGCTAAATGCAACTTCTGAAGATATCTCTTTTAAGTTTAATGATGAAATCAATGTAATAAACATAGAGAATGCTTTTGAAAATCTACAGAAAATTGTAGATGAGAGAGAGAAGAAAGATGACATTATCCTGTTAGTTGCGCCAGATATTAATAAATATGCTAATTCGCTACCTGTAATTAGAAAAGTTGATAGAATAATACTATGTGTGTCATCTAATAAGACAGGTATGGGTAACATTTCAAAAACTACAAAGTTTATCAGAAATAAAGAAAACGTAAATCCTGAGATTGTTTTAAGTAATGTAAGCTTTAGTTAGAGAGGTCTTAATACTTACTATGGAACAAAGCGGAAAAAAGGCTTTAAAATCAGGTGTTTGGTATACAGTTAGTAATTTTATTGTTAAAGGTATTGGATTTCTAACGGCACCAGTATTTAATAGAATAATGTCTATAAATGCTAAGGGAGAATGGGATAATTTTTCGACTTGGGCTGGAGTTATGGTAATGATCACATCCCTAAATCTTGAGGCTTCCTTAATACGTGCAAAGTTTGATTATAAGGAAAATATAGATAAATATGTAGTTTCTATGATGTATTTATCTACTATATCTACGATGTTATGGTACATTATATACTTGATTTTTAGAAAGCCAGTTACTAACTTATTTTCTATGGATTCGGTATATATCGATATAATGTTTGTGTATCTGTTTTTATCACCTATTATTCAGATATTTCAGACCGTTGAGAGGATACAGTTTAAGTATAAGTGGACAGTTTTTATAAGTATGTCCTTAGCTTTATCGACAACGCTACTATCATTGTTTTTTGTTTTTCATATGAAGAATAAAACTGATGGTAGAATAATAGGCTTTGTTGCACCTGTATTAATAATTGGACTCATAATATATTTACATTATATTAAAAAGAGAAATGGTATAGATATAACTTGTTGGAAGTATGCTTTAAAAATATCACTTCCTTTTATACCACATCTTTTATCAATGTTTATTTTATCCAGCGTGGACAGAATAATGATAAAGAAGATGTGCGGTTCTTCGGATCTTGCATTGTATTCGACTGCAGGAACCATTGGATCAATCATCGCTGTTTTGATTACTTCTGTTAACGGAGCGTATAGCCCTTGGTTGGGGGAAAAACTAAACCAAAAAGATTATAAAGCTATAAAAAAAGTATCCATACCATATGTATTGCTTTTTACTTACATGACATGTTGTATAGCATTGGCAACACCAGAATTGTTGTATATCATTGGCGGACAAAAATATATGGCAGCAAAGTACGTAATGCTTCCGATTGTTGGTGGCTGTTTCTTTCAATTTGTTTATTGTATGTACGTTAATGTTGAACAGTATGAGATGAAGACGAAAGGAATGGCGGTTGCAAGTGTAATAAGTGCATTAATTAATTTAGTGTTGAATTACATATACATACCTAAATATGGATATATTGCAGCAGCATATACAACGTTAGCGTGTTATTTTATTCTTTTAATCTTTCATATTGTATTAGTTTATTCGATAAAAATGAGCCATGTTTATTATAATTATGCTATTATGGCGATTTCGCTTATTACTATAACAGTAATTTTGTTAAGCGGATTATTGATTGAAAAAATGATAATAAGATGGATTATTCTACTCATATCTTGTTTGATAGGATTGATAGGTGTATGGAAAAATTGGTCGAAAATAAAAGGCTTCTTAGCAAAGAGAAAATAAAAGTTTCATTTTTGAATCAATACTTGACTAACAATCTGTATTTTGCAGGATTGGTAATCTTTTGTTGCATTGGATTCTTAGCGGTTTATATTCTTGATGATTTTGGAGATTATATTGATATTCTAACCAGTGTTATATGGATGATTTTTTTGCTTAGTCTGTTTTTATTTTCTACTAAGTTTATAGTGAAATATATGTATTTGGTATTTTTGGTTATAACCAACCTAGTAGGTGTTTTTATTATAGAGAATACTGATATATATTTATATGAGCTAAGGGCTCAATCAGAGGATTATAATAGTTTATGGGTACTGTCTTGGGTGCATTTTATTTTTATTGTTTGTTTATATATATTTGATAATGTGTTTGATAACAAGTTTGTCAATAAGATGTCTAAGGATAAAGAACGTTGGATTTATAAAGGTAAAGATATTGGAGATATTATATTAATCTTTGTTGGATTAGGTTTCATACTAATTAGTTTAATACTATTAGTACTAGTTATGAAAAATGGAACAGCACATCAGCTAAAAATTGATAGATTTGAATATGGAGATCGATTTTTACATGGATTTTGGGGGAGCTTAAATAACATTATTAGTTATATAGTCCCTGTAATTGCGTTATTACTTATAAAAAAATACAAGTTAATTTCATTTGTTATGATAGGCTTATATTTTGTTTACCTCTTTTTCATAGGGGTTAAGTTTGGTACATTTCTAACATCGGTTTGTTTCTTGCTTCCGGTCTTTTTCATAGAGAATAAAAAGGTTGATATAAAAAAAATCGTTGGGATAATCGTATTATTAGTAGTTGCTTTGCTTGGAGTGGTTTTCGTCTTCAATAGGATGGTCTACGATGCTGAGGCTGGAGGAAATATAGCTTATCTGAAGGATAGAGGAGCTCAGCAAGGACAATTATGGTGGGCTGTATATGGTGATTATGAATCGCAGGATTATCATGTGGGAGAGTTTGTAAAGGATGAACTTGGCATTATAGTGAATAGTCAAGCGAAAGAGAATTACAACCATGGAATATACAAGGTTATGAAAATAACGGCACCGTCTAATGTGGTTGAAGCTAAGATAGAAACTGGAAGTACGTATGCGTATTCTACACAGGCTTCTTTGTATTATTACTTTAATTATATTGGCTTGTTTGTTTTTGATGTATTTGGCGCTTTGCTGTTATCGTTTTTTACCAATATTTATTGGGGCGCTCTTTCGGGAAATAGGTTAATTGAGAGTGTAATTGTATTAAAGTTTGTTTATAATAGTTATTGGGTTATAGCTCAATCGGATATAACTAGTTTCTTTGCAATAAAAAAATTGTTTTATCTTTTTGTTGCAGTTGTATGGGGATGGATGATAATTCTTAGATATCGAAGATTTAGTTTTACCCCTTGTTTAAAAACTAAAAGAATAACAAGTATGATTAATTAAGAGGAGAAAAGATGTTTCATTTAGATAGATTTATAGCTGATTATGTCACTAAAAGAGAAAAGAGTATGTTTCTTGGAGACATAGAAAAAAATAAAGATATATTAAAAAGTAAAATTGCAGATAAAACTGTATTAGTTATAGGTGGTGCTGGTTCTATAGGTAGCTCTTTTATTAGAGCTATCCTCCCTTTCAAACCAGCTTCTTTAGTTGTGGTTGATATAAATGAAAATGCATTAGCTGAGCTTACACGTGATCTTAGGAGTACTAAGGGAATGTATGTGCCAAAAGAGTATATTACTTATCCGATGGATTTTTCGTCAGAAGTTTTTAGGAAGATGTTTATCAATAGAAATGGATTTGATATCGTTGCTAACTTCTCGGCTCATAAGCATGTAAGGTCAGAAAAAGATATATATTCTGTAGAGGCGTTGATTAAGAATAATGTATTACATGCGAAGCTGCTTTTAGATCTTCTTGTGGAGTATCCGCCAGAAGAGTATTTCTGTGTATCTACAGATAAGGCCGCCAATCCTGTAAATATTATGGGTGCTAGTAAAAGAATAATGGAAGATGTTATATTTGCTTATTCGGACAAGTTCCCAGTAAAGACAGCACGATTTGCAAATGTAGCTTTTTCAAATGGTTCATTACCAGCAGGATTTTTAGCAAGAATGCAGAAACTGCAACCTCTCAGTGCACCTTCTGATGTGACAAGATATTTTGTTTCTCCAGAGGAGTCAGGTCAGATATGTATGTTGTCCTGTATGTTGGGTGACAATAGAGAGATATTTTTCCCAAAGCTTAGAACAGAGCAGATGATGAGTTTTGATGAAATAGCTCGTAAATTGTTAGAGGTTCATGGGTATGAGGTTCTTCTCTGCGACTCCGATGAAGAGGCGATAGATAAAGCAGAAGACCTTAAAAATGGAAGTGAAAAGTATCCGGTTCATTTTGATGTATCTGATACATCAGGAGAAAAGGAATACGAAGAGTTCTTTACGGACGAAGAAGATGTAGCCATGGAAAGATTCTCGTCGTTAGGAGTGGTAATAAATAAAACAATCCCAGATACTGATAAAATCGATACTCTTTTTGAAAAGCTGAATAAGGCGTTTATACAGGAAAATGTTGAAAAAGAAGAGATAGTTAGCATTATGAAGGAATATCTTCCTAATTTTGAACATATTGAAAAAGGAAAATCTTTAGACAGTAAGATGTAACGAAAACGAGAGGTGGAAATATGGATAAGTTTATTCCATTATCAATTCCTAATTTTGAGGGAAATGAAAAAAAATATGTTGATGAAGCGGTTGAACAAGGATGGGTATCCACTGGCGGAGCTTTTATAACTCGGCTCGAAGAGGATATTGCTAGATTTTTGCATGTCGAAAATGTTGCCGCGTGCCAAAGTGGAACCGCCGCGTTACATTTATCACTTGTAGAAGCTGGTGTGAAACCAGGCGATGTTGTACTGGTACCACCTCTTACTTTTATTGCTGCGGTTAATCCGGTAAAGTATCAATTCGCAACCCCTGTTTTTATTGATTGCGATGATAGCTTTTGTATGGATCCTATAAAACTTAGGAGCTTTTGCGAAGAGGAATGTGTTTATGATGGGAAGACTCTAACATATAATGGTTCTTCTGTAAAAGCGATAGTAGTTGTTCATGTGTTCGGTAATATGGCGGACATGGAAGCTATTATGGAAATAGCAGAAAAATATAACTTAAAAGTGATAGAGGATGCTACTGAAGCTTTGGGAACAAAGTATATAGATGGTAAATACAAAGACAAATTTGCCGGTACTATTGGACACTTTGGTGCATATAGTTTTAATGGAAATAAGATAATTACCACAGGTGGTGGTGGTGCTGTAACAGCAAATGATTCCAAAGTTGTAGATCATATAAGATTCCTTTCAACTCAGGCCAAAACTGATCCGCATTATTATATTCATGATGAAGTAGGATATAATTATCGAATGACTAATCTTCAGGCGGCATTAGGTGTTGCGCAGATGGAAGAGTTGCAAGAGTTCATTAACAGAAAAAATAAGAATTATGAACTCTACAAGGCTGAATTTGAAGGGTTTGAATATGGAACACTAATGCAATTTAGGGCTGGAACTTATTCGAATAAATGGTTCTATTCGATTAATATTGATAGGAATCACATAAAAGCATCTATGAGAGATATAATAGTTGCATTAAATGAAAAAGGCATTCAAACTCGTGCTATATGGGGATTGATTAACGAACAGAAGCCATATAGTAATGAACAGACGTATAAATTAGAAAAGGCACCTTATTATGCTTCAAGAATATTAAATATTCCATCTTCTACTCAGATTACAGAAGAGGATATAAAATATGTTGCAACAGAGGTGAAGCAGTTGCTTAGGTCATTAGCAGATGGACGCAATTAAAAAGTTTGTTGGCAATAAATCATTAACGATTTCAGAGGCTATGAAAAAAATAGATGAAAATGCTAATGGCATTCTATTTTTATGTGATGATTTAGGCGCTTTGATTGGCTGTGTTACTGATGGCGATATAAGAAGATATATGTTGGCTAAAGGAGATATGCAGGGACTGGCTATAGATGCCGCTAACCTAAATCCAAAAGTTGCATCAAATATAGAAGATGCAAAACATATGTATCATAAGAAAAATTATGTGGCTATTCCGATAGTGGATGAGAATAGAGTTGTTGTTGGTATATATAATGGGGAAGAAGGGGTAAACTATCATAAAATCCATAATTCTTTAAGGGTACCAGTTGTAATTAATGCTGGTGGACGAGGAACAAGATTAGAGCCTTATACAAAGGTGTTGCCTAAACCGCTTATACCAGTTGGAGATATCCCTATTATTGAGCATATTATAAAAGAATATCAAAGTTATGATTGTAATGAGTTTCATATTATAGTGAATTATAAGAAAGAACTTATGAAAGCGTATTTTGCTGAAAATGAAAATCATTATGATATTACTTGGTATGATGAGGAAAAACCCTTAGGAACTGGAGGCGGACTAAGTATGCTTAGAGGAAAGTTTAATGATACTTTTTTCTTCGCAAATTGTGATGCACTTTTAACGGCAAACTATGAGAGTATGCTAAAGTTTCATAAGGAAAATGGAAATATAATTACGATGATCTGTGCATATAAGAATCTAAGTATTCCTTATGGCGTTGTTGAGATGGGAGTGAATGGTTCCATAGAAGCAATGAAAGAAAAGCCTCAAATGTCATTTTTAACTAATACAGGCATATATATTGTGGAGCCTGAGGTTATTGAAGATATAGAAGATGATGTCGCTATAGGATTTCCTGACATTATAGAGATGGAAAGAAAGAAAGGTAAAAAGGTTGCTGCATTTCCTGTATCGGAAAGTGATTGGATGGATATGGGGCAATTGCCCGAGTTAGAAAAAATGAGGATACGTCTTTATGGCGAATAATAATCGGAATTCAACAATTGATATAATAAAAGCCGTCTTAATTATATTAATAATTATAACTCATTATTCTTGGACTGTGGAGCAAAGACAAAATGTGGTTTTTCCGCTAGTAATTGATATGGCTGTTCCGATATTTATGTTTCTTAGTGGATATGTGGGAGCTATGTCTTTTGATAAAAAAGGGGTTGATTCGCTAGCGAAGGCTTATTCTTTACATCAAATAATACATAAATACATAAGATACACAATTCCCTATTTGATATTTTTAGTGGTAGAATTTCTTATTCCAACTATTACTAAACCAAAGTGGAGTAAATCTGAAATGCTTAAGTGGATAATTAATGGAGCTGAGGGACCTGGTAGTTATTATTATCCTATTTTAGTACAGCTGATTTTTTTATTTCCATTAATTTATTTTATTATTTGTCGAAATAATAAGTATGGCTTATGGCTTTGTTTGTTAATTAATCTGATTTATGAGTTGTTAAAATGGTCATATAATATGGGGGATTTTTGTTATAGATTACTGGTATTTCGATATATATTTGTTTTAGCGTTTGGAATATACATGTATAGAGGTTCTATTAATATACTTACCTCAATTGTCCTTACTGTATTAGGGGGTGCATTTATCGTGTTGACGCGCTATGGCATTTATTCTCCAAGGATTATTAACTTATGGACGGGAACAAGTTGCATAGCTGTTATGTGGGTTATTCCATTGGTCGCATTTGCAGTAAAAAAGATAAGCGTGACTTTATATCCGATTGAGATTGTCGGGCGAGCAAGTTATAACATATTCTTTGTTCAGATGATTTATTATTCGATAGATAGATCTGGTCTTACAAATTCTATAGGATCATGGAAACTTGAATTGTTAATCGGAATAGCGGTCTGTTTAATACTTGGAACGGTGTTTTATTTTATTGAGAGTAATATCACGAAAATCTTAATTATAAAATTAAAAGTTTAGGAGAAGGAATGTGAATAAATCAATACTACTCATTGGCGGTGGAGGGCATTGTCATTCTGTTATAGACAGTATTATTTCGTGTGAACAATATGATAATATTGGCGTAGTTGCTCGTGATGATATGAATCTGAGGAATCTACGTAATGATGAATTAGTGGCGGATATATTGGTGGGAACTGATGCTGAATTACCAGAATTGTTCGCTGCTGGATGGCATGAGGCATTTATCAGTTTGGGTAGTGTTGGAAATACTACTGGAAGAACAAATATTTATTCCCTGTTAAAGAAAATTGGCTTTATTCTTCCCGCTATAATTGACAAAAGTGCAGTGGTTTCTTCGGCTGCTACTATTGGTGAAGGGACTTTTGTAGGAAAGAAAGCTGTAGTTAATTCAGGAAGTAAAGTTGGTAAGTGTGCCATAATAAATACAGGCTCGATAGTGGAACATGATTGCAGAATAGGTGATTTTTCACATATTAGTCCAGGAGTTACTATTTGTGGACAAGTAAATGTTGGTAATCATTCTCATGTTGGTGCTGGATCAGTCGTGATACAAACAATAAATATTGGAAATAATGTCCTTGTGGGAGCAGGAAGCGTTGTAGTTGATGATATAGTATCAAATGTGAAGGCGTTTGGTAATCCATGTAAGGTGGTAGGATAATGAGTGTATATATTATAGCTGAAGCAGGTGTCAATCATAATGGAAGTTTTGATTTAGCTTGTAAGTTAGTTGATCGAGCAAAAGAAGCGGGCGTTGATTGCATTAAGTTTCAAACATTTAAATCAGAAAATATAGTCTCAAGGAGCGCCGATAAAGCTGAATACCAGAAAAAAACTACTGGGGAAGGCACTCAGGAGGATATGTTAAAGAAATTAGAATTATCATATGACGAGTTTATAAAGCTAAAAAACTATTGTGATAAAGTTGGAATTTGTTTTTTATCGACTCCTTTTGATTTGGAAAGTATTGAATTTTTGGCTGAAATAGATATGCCATTTTGGAAAATTCCTTCGGGTGAAATCACTAACTATCCTTATCTTTGTGCAATAGCTAAGACGCATAAGCCTGTAGTAATGTCTACTGGTATGTGTAATATGGATGAGATACGAGCTGCGATAAATGTATTATGTGAGAATGGTACTACTGATATAAAACTTCTCCATTGTAACACAGAATATCCGACACCATTTGAAGATGTCAATTTAAAAGCAATGTTGTCTATAAGAAAGGCATTTGGTTATGAAGTGGGGTATTCGGATCATACAAAGGGGATAGAAGTTCCAATTGCAGCTGTTGCTATGGGTGCGACAATTATTGAAAAGCATTTTACATTAGACAGAAGTATGGAGGGACCAGATCATAAGGCTAGCTTGGAACCTAATGAATTGAAACAGATGGTTTTAAGTATTAGACGTATAGAATTGGCAATAGGGGATGGTGTTAAGAAGCCTTCGTTGTCGGAGATGAAGAATATTCAGATTGCAAGGAAGAGTATTGTAGCTAAAACAAATATAAAAAAAGGTGAAACATTTTCTGCTTATAATCTTTCAGTAAAAAGACCAGGTACTGGTATTAATCCTATGAAATGGAATGCAGTAATTGGCACGAAAGCTACAAGGGATTATGTAGAGGATGAATTGATAGAAATATGAAAAAAATAGCAATAGTTACATCGACAAGAGCTGAATATGGTTTATTATCACCGATAATTAAGGAATTAAGAAAAAAGGAAAGTGATGCTTTTGAGGTGGATTTAATAGTTACGGGTACTCATTTGAGTAAAGAGTATGGGATGACTATAAATGAGATAGATGACAGGGTAGATTATAAAATATCTATTTCAGTAAAAAATGATTCTGATATCGACATTTCACATAATCAAGCAGAAGCATTAATTGAATTTACCAAGTTATTCAGTAGGCAAAAGTATAATGCAATCGTCATTTTGGGGGATAGATACGAGATGCTTTCCGTGGCAATCGCAGCAGGTAATACTAGAACTCCTATTTTTCATTTATGTGGCGGAGATACTACAGAAGGGGCTCTTGATGAGTGGATTCGTCATTCTATTACTAAAATGAGTTATCTTCATTTTGTAACCAATGAAGATAGTAAACATCGAGTGATTCAGATGGGAGAAAATCCAGAACGAGTTTTTAATTATGGTTCTACAAGTATTGATAATATGCTTAGCGTTGCAGATATGGATAGAAAGGAAGCGTTAGAAAGCGTCGGACTTGATGAAAATGTGAGTTATGCTATTTGCACATATCATCCAGTAACGATGACAGTGGGGACAGTTGATGAACAAATAGATTCATTTTTAGAAGCAATTAAATCTTTTCCTGAAATACAGTTTATAATTACTAAATCGAATTCTGATCAAGGTGGATCCAGAATAAATGAATTGCTTGATAAAGCGGGCAAATGCATTGAAAATATTCATGTATTTACTTCTTTAGGAATTAGAAGGTATCTGTCACTTATGAAATATGCAGAGTTTGTATTAGGAAATTCTTCGAGTGGAATTATAGAAACACCTTCTTTTGGAGTACCAACTGTGAATATTGGAGAGCGTCAGCGTGGAAGATTGCAGTCTGAAAGTATTATTAATTGCATTGATTCCACGGAAGCTATAATAGCAGCAATAAATATTGCGCTTAGTGAAGAACATAAGAAAAAATGCAGAAATGTGATTAGTCCATATGGAGATGGGAAAGCGTCTATAAACATAGCAAATAAGATATATGAAGTAGTTATGGATGAAAAAATAGATTTGATGAAAAAATTTTATGATATGTGAGAGCAAATATGAGAAATATAGCAATTATTCCTGCTAGAAGCGGATCAAAGGGAGTAAAAGATAAGAATATAAGAGAAATAAAAGGAAAGCCATTAATGGCATATTCCATAGAGGCAGCATTGAAAAGCGGTGAATTTGATGAGGTTATGGTTTCAACAGATTCGGAGAAATATGCTGAGGTAGCTAAGCAGTATGGGGCTAAAGTGCCTTTTCTAAGAAGCGCTTCTACAGCAACCGATTCTGCATCATCATGGGATATGGTTAATGAGGTGCTTGGGAAATATGAAGATTTAGGTAGACCGTTTGACACTTTTTGCTTGCTTCAACCAACATCTCCATTAAGGACTTCGGAAAATATTATAGAAGCATATACTCTTTATAGAGAAAAGGCCGACTTTGCTGTTGTTTCTGTTTGTGAAGCAGAGCATTCACCATTATGGTGTGGCCATTTGCCAGAAAATCATGAGTTTACTGAGTTTATTCAACATGACTCCTTGAAACAACGTCAAAGTGGGAGAAAGTTTTATCGATTAAATGGAGCTATCTATATTGTAAATATAAATAGATTTAAGGTGGATTCGTATTTATATCAGAAGGGGAGCTTTGCATATGTAATGCCTCAAGAAATCAGTGTTGATATTGATACAGAAATTGATTTTGCATTAGCTGAGGTGTTACTTGAAAGGTAAAAACTTAAGCGTATGTATATAGTTGCTTTTTATTTTATCTACAATAATAGTTTTGTTTCTTTTGGACTCTATGTGTGAAAAGTTTATATTTTATGATTTTGGAGGATTATGGTGGAGAGTAGAAAAAGTGTTCGAACAAAACATATAGATTTCATTTTGTTGGATCTTATTGCTATAGTTATATCCTTTGTATTAGCATATATTATTCGAATAAAACCAACATTTGAATCGGATCTTTTTGTTAGGTATCGAAACTTGGGATTAATTATAGTAGCGATATATATGCTTATACTTCTTTTTAGTGGACTTCATAGCGATATACTGAAGAGGAGTTTCACTAGTGAACTATGGCATGCTATCATGGTTAATGGCTATATGGCTCTTTTTATATTTGGTCTATTCTTTTCTCTTAAAACGACAGATGATTATTCACGTATAGTTTTAGGTCTATTTTTTGTTATTGATGTTACATTTATGACATTCTTCCGTTCTTTCAGAAAGAATCAGCTTAAGATAGGATATAGAGAGGGAAAAGGAGTCAGTAACTCTCTTATTATCACATATAGAGATTCGTTTATTGAATTTCTTCGTACCATAGATAAAAATAATACAGGTTTTTATAAGTATATCGGTGTTGTTTTTCTTGATGATAATAGTGGCAGCGATGGAGAGATTGAGTGGATATTAAAAGATCGTAATATTCGGTTAGTTGATCAGAACGATATCCTTGAGTTTGTTAAGGAAAATGCTGTTAATAGTGCATTTATTTTAGCTAAGTCATATTATAACAAGAAGATGGTTGATACCTTCCTTGGTATGGGTATTACTGTATACTTTGGTCTTGATATGGAACTTGGTTCTATATCTAACGTATCTGTTGAAACGGTTGGTGGTTATACTCTTATTACATCGTCTATAAGTACTGGGACTCCAGGTGAGCTTTTCTTAAAACGTATATTTGATGTGATGGTCGGTTTTGTAGGAGTTATCTTTACAGGATTCTTCTACCTTGTCTTTGCTCCAATTATTAAGGCTCAGTCGCCAGGACCAGCATTCTTTGCTCAGGAACGTGTAGGAAAGAATGGTAAGATATTTAAGATGTATAAGTTCCGTTCTATGTATATGGACGCTGAGGAACGTAAGAAGGAACTTATGGATCAGAATCAGATGTCCGGTCTTATGTTTAAGATGGATAATGATCCACGAATTATGCCGATTGGTCATTTTATTCGTAAAACAAGTATAGATGAGTTTCCTCAGTTTTGGAATATTCTGAAGGGTGATATGTCCTTTGTGGGAACGAGACCACCAACAAAGGATGAGTATATGCAGTATGATATGCATCATCTGAGTCGTCTAGCCATAAAGCCAGGACTTACTGGAATGTGGCAGGTATCAGGACGTTCTGAGATAACGGATTTTGAAGAGGTTGTGCGCCTTGATAATGAATACATTCGTAACTTTTCACTGCTACTTGATGTTAAGATAATATTGAAAACTTTTGGTGCGGTTCTTGGACAAAAAGGATCGGTTTAATATCGATGGCAATGTGATGCTACGCTTTGTTAAAAAGGACTAGAATATAGGCCTTTAATATGCTATCCTATACAGATGGAAATCTGATAAGCGGAGCGGATGACATGTCACAACTTATCATGGCTATCATATGTCTCGTTGCATATCTGACTATATATTATCTAGTCGGAGTTGCCACAGCTAAGATATTTAAACTGAATAATAATCCTTTGGAAGAGATTATATATGGCGCATTTGTTTACGGCATTCTTTTTTTTGTATACGTAATGCCTATGAAGCTTAAGATAGTCCCGGTAACAACTATAGGTGTTATCTGGGCTATTTTTGTTGCTGTCATGTGCTTTACTATAATAGTTGTGCTTAGGAAGTATATAGTCACGGGCCTTAAGGAATGGTTTAAGGGACTGGCGAAGAGGAAGCTCAGCTTCACTTTTGTGGGACTTTTTACGATAGGCTTTATTGCATTTATAGAACTATTCGGTAGATTACCAAAGGGATATAATCAGACGTGGTTTGTTGGATGGCCAAGTACAGCGGTTGTATATAATGAGTTAATGACACACGATACAGAAACAGGTGCACCATTAGCGATGTTTCCAAATGAGAGATATCTAAATACATTTATGGATCATAGTGCCATTGTGTGTAAGCTTACAGGTCTTCATGTTATGCTGGAAGTTAGAACTGTACTGACAGCTATATTTGTTTTGATGCAGATTATTATAGTATGGAAGCTTGCAGAGTATTTTGGCAAGGGCAATGAGAAGAAGTCGCTTTTTGCTTTCTTTGGTTATTGGACCTTTAGAAATCTTATGATCGGTTCTCAGCTTCTTCCAAGCTACTATACAGTGTTTAGAACTTATGAGGGTAAGGGCTTTGTAATGAATGTTCCCGTTCCTCTACTGGTTCTGCTTCTCTGGAAAATGTATGATGAGCCTAAGGATTTGGGCAATCTCTGGAAGTCGTCTATTTGTCTTATTGGAGCTATGACATATTCGTTATCTATGATGTTCTCGGCACCATTTCTTTTTGTGTCGTTTATTCCATTTGCGCTTTATAAGAAGGACAAACGTATTCTTAGAAATATATTTGTATTGCTATTTATTAGCGGTATATATGTAATAATTTATTATCTTGGAAATAAAGGTATTATTGACCGAACGATATATAGAACGGAGTAGCATATGCATTTCGATCCAAATCAATTTCCTGGCAATTCAATATTTTGGCAAATGCTATACGTTTACTGGATGTCCTTCACAATTGAGACAAGGTTGATGTTGGGCGGCTATATTTTTGTGCTTCTTTATATAGCGGCTAGAGGCAGTAAAAAAGCAAAGTTGTTCTTCGTGGCGAGCTTTATAATTATGCTTCTTATATGTCTTAACCCTTGGATGTGTAGATATCTTGTTGATAAGTGGGGCTTTTTTACGAGATATTTCCGTTTCTTCTGGCTTATTCCAGTCTCCATGGGTTACACCTATGTGGCAGTGAAACTTTACGATAAGTATAAGTCGAAGAGCAGAGTGATTCTGTGTGTAGTACATGCAGTTCTTTTTGTTTGGTCCTGTGTGTGTGTTGTTAAGCAGACGGGCTTCCCTGATGTATACACGGGTTCTATTCCGAATACTGGAATGATTCCGGTTTCTAATATCTACAAGGTTGAGGATGAGGTTGTTGAAGCAACTGCTCTGATTGAAGCGGATTCTGGAAATCCATATGTGGATAAGAAAACCCTCTATAATCGTGATGTTTTTATCGAAATGAGAACTTACGATGCATCGCTTATTCCGATGTTCAACTACGGAATGGTCAGCTCTGACCGAAATATGGAAACAGCCATAGCAGAGTCTGACTATATATCGATGATTTGCATATACTTCTCAGGTAACACTGATGGAGTGACAGATTCAAATGTATCCAGCGAACTTCTGAAGACTGCTATGGATAACACTGACTGTCAGTACGTTATCCTTCCAAATGATAACTACTACATGGAATACTGGAAGGGTGCCTTCACAGAGCTTGGAGTCGCAGGAAGATACACAGTCTTCAAAGTTAAATAATTTTATGTATATAAGTATAAAAAGATAAAAGATAATTTGAATTTTAAAAAGAATGATAGAAGTAAGGTAATAGAGACGTATTATTACTATGGAGAAACAAGAAGATACAACTGAAAAGCGCGGGTTTGAAAAGTTAGGAGCGATAAAGATTATAGTGGCGATTATCACGACGCTTGTTCTTTTAGCGTGCTTTGGACATGTGGTGTATCATGTCTGTTTCTGCCAGCATGCAGCGGCAGGAGATGCTGCATTCATGCAGAAGGTGTGGGAGGCGACTGAACTTCTATCAGATGGAACGAGTCTGAAGTCCTCCGTTAAGCAGCTAGATTATAACGCGTGGGCGAGTATTATCGCATATGTGAGCTTAAAGACTGGACTTCATCCGCTAGAACTTTGTCATAGAATACTTCCGGGCATTCTAGTTACTTTCATGCTCCTCGAGTATCTGTACTTGGGATACCGAATCTTTGTGATGGAGAAGAAGGGAAGATACTATACTTACATGGGAATGGTAACATTCGCAGCAGTATTCTTCTTCCTACAGTATGTAATCAGATTTATAAATGTTGAGCCTTCACTTAGCATTTATATAAATATTTGGCGTGAAAATGTTATCGCGAGCTTGATTATACTTCCGTTGATTCTTGCTACCTTCTTGAGAGTTGTATATTCACATATATGCAAAGTCAAAAATGATAGTACTGAAACAGAAGAGTTGAATGAAGATAAAGAAAAAACGTCAAAAGGAAGAGGTTCTTTACATGGTACTAGGGCCTTCTCATGGCTCCGTGACATCATCATTCTTTCTCTCGAGCTTATACTTTGCGTTGTTATCTTCTCGGGACAGCATCTGTATCAGGCTTTTGCGGTAGATAAGATTGGGGTTAAGTATATCATTTCTAATCTCTGGGAGACCAACTGGCCTTTCTTTATGGCGCTTGGTTGTATTGTCATCATCTTTATGCTGAAGATGAAGGGCGCACTCCCTGTAGTTATGATATGTATTCTGGCAGCGCTTGCTGGCATACCACTTCCGCTTGCTGTTGTTATAGCATTTGGAGTAAGTGCGCTTGTTATAAATCCTGAAAGTATAGATCTTTGGCAGCCAGTTTCTTTCCTGATATTTGGAATCTGCGTATATGTGCTTGCGATAGAGACAGGTAGTGCGGCTCATTTCAGCGCAACCTTTGAGCGTGCGGAAAATGATTATAGGATTCCGGATGAGACGGTCAAGATGGCTGATTACATATTAGAGAATAGTTCTGCTGACTCTGATTCGAAGCTCGCTGTGGTGACGGACAGGGCTATGGCGGATTCAATCATGCAGTATACCCCGCTGGTGGATGCGGTTGTGATAGATGAGGAAAATGCTGTAAATACCACATTTATATTTGACGTGGGACTGGATCAAGGCGACTATGTTATAATTAAGTCTGACATTGAGCCAAGTGAGGCGCTTCTCATCAACGATGAGTACGCCTTTGACAGTAAGGTTGGCGACTACACGGTGTATCGTAGATCCTACTGGGAACAGCTTGGCGAATCTTGGGCTCACAAGGGTCCTTACGGCTTCTATCTGAAGGACGGATGGTATAAGATTGATAATGAACTCTACTATATGAATGCCGACGGCGAGGTTCAGACGGGCTGGCTGAAGTATGACGGCGAGACTTACTATCTGAAGGAAGACGGTAAGATGGCGATGAACTGGGAAGAGATTGATGACAAATGGTACTTCTTCGGGCAGGATGGCGCGATGCGTCACGATGTGACAGAGGCGGGATATACCCTCGGCCCAGACGGCGCGATGCTTGAGGAGTAGAAAAGGAGATGAGTCAGTGGCTCAAGTTAAGATGTCTCAGAAAATTAAAGATAATATATTATATATATGCTTCGCAGCTTTTATATTGGTGCAGGGCCTGATTTTTGCATTTATTGTTCCATTTGGACAGGTGCCGGATGAGATGACACATTATCAGCTTATCGAGGAAGAGTGGGGCAAGAGTGGATACTATAGTGAGATAGTCGATGTTGTGTGGCAGCAGGGCGGTTATGATGACTTGCCTGGAAATGCTGAAGCTAAGGTCGATGATGCTGCCGTAGACAGCATCTCGAAGGTTAAGTTCTCGAAGGGTTACGACTTCCTGGAGTTTAGACCACACCTCAACATGATTCGTCACCTGCCAGCAGCGATTGGTTTCTACATCGGTGTAGCGCTGCATCTTCCGATACTTACATGCACCTATATGGCAGAGATTTTCGCGACGATATTCTTCGTGATCATGGGAATACTGACGCTGAAGACCGCGCCAATAAAGAAAGAGATATTTGCATTTTGCCTGCTGATTCCTGAGTGCGTGCAGCAGTGTACTTCGGTTAACTATGACTCGGTGGTAATCCCAACGAGTATTTTCCTCTTCGCCTATATTCTGAAGCTATATTATAGCGAAGAGAAGATACGCTGGAAGCAAATGGGTATTTTCACGCTAGTTTCTCTAGTTGTGCTTATCACGAAAGCGCCATACGTTTTGATTGCGCTTTCTATCTTTATCATTCCAATATCAAGATTTGAACTAAAGATTGGAAAGAAGTTTGAGGCGGCGAGCTTCTTTAGAAAGTTCTGGTATATCTTCCTGATACTTGCGTGTGTCGCAGGGGTGGCAGGAGTGTACCTCCTTAGAAGAAGCCCAGAGATTAAGACGCTGGTAGCAGACATCCTCAGCTTCCCTTCATTTGTGAGCTTGCTTTACAGGACATACGCTCACTGGGGATATTATCATTTACAGCAGATGGTTGGAATGTTCGGTTGGATCGACTCGGTTGTGACGAGCCAGTTCCTGCTACTCTTCTTCGGTATGATGGTATATCTAAATGTTACTATCGCTGAGAAGGTCGAGAAGAAGCTGAACTTCCCACGTCGACTTATTCTCTTTCTTATAGCGGTTGCTATCGTGCTTCTTATAGAGACTGCGCTTCAGACGTGGACCTATAAGTATCTGAATTGGGATATTATGGCAGGTATCGACGCCTTCCGTTCGTATAATACTGATCTCACGGAAATTCTTGGGGTTCAGGGAAGATACTGGATTCCTTGCCTCCCACTTATACTGGTTGCGCTTTCTGGAACGATTGAAAGAAAGAACGTAAAGGTTTATTATGGTATACAGATTGTGTATTATATTATCGCTTTAATTAATGTGATCACATTACTTTATAGCAGATACTGGATGGGATAACGGATGGTACAGTCAATAATCTATTTTATATCATTTCTGGCGCTGTGGGCGGGAGTAGTCCTCAGCAAGAAGAGTGATGATAAGAAGAATATAATAGTGGAGCTGATTAAGGGCGGATTCCTCGTGCTTGCAGCGCAGAGCTTTGCGGCAGGGGTGCTGGGAATTGTGCATCTCCCTGTGTCGGCACTGACTATAGGGCTCGGAAATGTTATCTTCTCTATCTTAATCTGTGTATGGATCAAGAAGAAGGGAATTCAGCATTTCTATATTAAGATACTTGATATAGTGGCGGTTGCTATAATCGGCCTTCTGATCTATGCTTTTGCGATGCATAGATACGGTAAGGATTTCCATATTAACTTCGTAAGTGTGGATGCGTCGGTTCACTGTAAGAGTGCGCTCACAGTTGCGCTGGAGCATAAGCTGCCGAACAACATGTACTTCGCATCATTTAATACTGGCGTTATGATGAACGCGTTCCAGGAAATGACGGGATGCAGTTCATTTTCACTTTATAAGATATTTATACTGTGCGAGGTGGCCTTCACGGCCTTCTCAGCGTATCTCTTCTGGGCGCTGCTGAGAACCGTAGGTAAGGACAAGGTTCTTGATATGATAGTGGCACTGGTGCTGACAGTGCTGTACTGGATCACGTACCCAGCGTATTCGACGCTTTTCGGCTTCTCCTACTTCGGAATGGCTGTGAATATCCTGACGATGCTGGTGATTCTGATAATCGACTATCTGCAGCTGGAGACGGACAGACTTGTGAGTATAGTGTCGCTGAATCTGATGCTTTTCGGAATCTTCGTGTGCTACACGCTCTTTGTTCCGACAGCGTTCTTTGGTACATTTATCGCCCTCGCAATCTTTATGATAAGACGTGACGGTAAGAAGTTTGTGAACAAGAAGAATATTCTCGAGATGCTTGAGGTGTTCCTCATCCCAACTGTGCTGGGGCTTCTGCATTCCTTCGGAAATGTGAAAGAACTCTCTGCAAGCAGTGGAGGCGGCATCAAGATAGATGGCGGATGTTACTCGGATCTTTATTCGAACTTCGTGCCACTTATTCCATTTGCGGCAATCGGTATCTACTTAATGATTAAGAAGCGTGACGGCGTGTACTCGCTCCCTATGATGGGCGTTCAGCTCGCCTTCATGGTGGTGCTCTTCATTGGCGCGATGAATGGCAAGGTGTCGGCCTACTATTACATGAAGAACAACAGCGTGCTGTGGATGATGGTGCTCTTCGCGGCTGCGATGGGTATCTATGGTATGATGGAGAAGTGTAAGGCGGCTTTTCTCTTTGCTTTCTTCTTCTTCCTGCTGATATTTATGGGCATTTGGGGCGACAACTGGGTTAGGTCGAAAAATCCTAGGTTCCTTGCTACGGATGCTCAGGGGTACTTTAATATCATTTACTTCAGTGATAGTTTCTATAAAAAGGGAATATGGGTTAGTCTTGATGAGGTTGACCTTTATAGATATGTGTACGATAATTGTTCAGATGCAGAGACGATTTCGGTCAATACCGAGATGGAGAACGGCTGGTTTAAGACACTGACGGGAAATGAGAAAGCTTTCACCTACGGCGACTTGGATGACTTTAAGAAGCTGGAGGATGACAGCGTGGGCTATGTCGTTGTGGTGTATTCACCTGCTTATGAGGTGGTGAAGGATTATCTCGGTGATTACGAGGTGATTTACAGTAACGAAGAGGGCATGGTTCTTAAGGTTAAATAGTTCCTGGGGCGATTCTTAGGATAAAATGCTACAATAGGTTGAGTGTTATGAAGAATATTATAATTATTCCAGCGTACAATGAGTCTGGAAATATTGAGAATACAGTGAAGGATATACTGGAGAACGCGCGCGGGTTTGATTATCTGATCGTAAATGACTGCTCCCAGGACAACACCCTGGACATCTGCCGCAATAAGGGCTTCAACTATATCAATCTTCCGATTAATCTCGGAATCGGTGGTGCCGTGCAGGCAGGCTACAGATATGCTTACTATCATGGCTACGACACGGCGGTTCAGTTCGACGGTGACGGTCAGCATGATGCAGCTTATCTCTCGAAGCTTCTCGAGGTGATTGAGAAGGACGAGGCTGATATGGCCATAGGCTCTCGATTTATCGAAAATGAGGGCTTCCAGTCGTCGGGTCTTAGAAGAGTCGGTATCAGATACTTCACACGCCTTATAAGGCTTCTGACGCGTGAGACGATTACTGATCCAACTAGTGGAATGAGAATGGTGAATCGTAAGCTCCTTAAGGAGTTCGCAAACTCTTATCCGAAGGACTACCCAGAGCCAGAAAGTGCGGTGACGGCTCTTAAGAGAGGATACCGCATAAAGGAAATCCCGGTGCAGATGAGAAGCCGTGCAGAGGGCGAGTCGTCTATATCGATGGGAAAGAGTGTGTACTATATGATCAAGGTGTCGCTGGCGATATTTATAGCGAATATTATGAAGTGATGATTCTGATAGATTTAGAGAGGTGGAGATATGTCTCTTAGATTACAGATAATTATTATAGCGTGTATGATTCTGGCACTTATATATATAGCTAGACGTGTTGCCAAGAAGAAGCTGGACTTCAAGTTCGGAATTGGCTGGAGCATAATCGTGGTTGTTATCATGGTCTTTGCTATATGGCCAAAGCTACTCGCGATGGCGGCTCATTTGCTTGGAATCTATGATCCTGTTAACATGCTTGCCTTCGTGGGACTGGTCCTTGCCATCTTTGCGATATTCTCGCTTATGATGGAGGTCAGCAAGCAGAGCGAGCAGATCAAGCGACTTGCACAGGAGCTTGCGATTCTCAGGAAGGATGAGCATGACAATTCTGTGAAGAGTGGAGTGAAGTCAGGGAATTCAGAAGTTTCTGGGGATGGAAACAAGCATTAATTACGAAAGAAGATTAAATGTATGAAAAAGTATCTTCACACATTTGTTATATGTGCATATAAGGAAAGCGTGTATCTTGAGGAGTGTATCGAGTCTCTATTAGCTCAGACGGTGAAGTCTAAGATAATTATGGTGACATCCACTCCTAGTCTTTTTTTGGACGCGATGTCCAGGAAATATGGTATCGAGCTTTTTGTTAACGAGGGTGAGTCGGGTATCACTCAGGACTGGAACTTTGGTCTCAGTCACGTATCGACTAAGCTTGCAACTATCGCGCATCAGGATGATGTCTACGAGCCGACTTACGTGGAAGAGTTTGTGAAGGCGATTCGACATACGAAGAGGCCGATTATTGCATTTTCGGATTATGGAGAGATTCGAAATGGAGAGAAGACGACGGATGTTTCGATGCTGAAGATTAAGCGTCTTATGATGCTTCCGCTGAGGCTGCGCTTCCTGAAGGGGAGCAGGTTTGTCCGCCGCAGGGTTCTCTCGATGGGTGATCCGATATGCTGTCCTTCTGTAATGTTCGCCATGGGCAACGTGGAGCAGCCGGTGTTCCATAATCATTTTATCTGCTGCGAGGACTGGGAGGCTTGGGAGAAGCTGTCCCGTCAGAAGGGCGACTTCATCTACATCGCGAAGCCGCTGATGTATCACCGTATTCATGAGGAGTCGACGACTACGAAGACTCTTGAGGCGGGTGGCCGAATCGAGGAGAACTACGAGATGTTCCGCAAGTTCTGGCCGGCGCCGATTGCGAAGCTAATCAATAAGTTCTATACGAAATCAGAGGACTCAAATGAGCTTTAATGAGAATGAGTGTGACAAGAAAATGAGCTTTAATGAGAATGTGAAAATATCTATTATAATCCCGGTCTACAATGCGGGCAGGAGTATCCTTCGTTGTCTGAAGTCGGTGGCGCGTCAGAGCTTCACGGACTATGAGGTGATCGTTCTTGATGACGGCTCGAAGGATGGTAGCGGCGAACTTGCTGAGAAGTATATTGCTCGTGATGAGGTTCTAAGTAGCCGCGCGAGGGTTATCTCGAAGGAGAACTCTGGGGTTGCTGATACGAGAAATTATGGAATCACGCTGGCGAAGGGCGAGTATCTGTCATTTATAGATCAGGACGACTTCATCGCGAAGGACTACCTGGAGAAGTACTATAAGGCTGCTTGTAGTGGTTCAATTAATGGCGATGGTTCGGCTTGTGCTGACATAGTTGTTGGAGGCTACGAGCGTGTTGCCTCTGATGGCCGCATCATTACTCGTGTTATTCCTGCCAGGTCTGATTGGGCTGGGTACATCGTGACTGCGCCGTGGGCTCATCTTTTTAAGACGTCATTTGTCCGCGAGAACAAGATAGAATTTCTGAAGAATAAGATTGGCGAGGACGTGTATTTCAACGTGGTTGCCCTAAACCGTGGCGCTAGTGTTGAGGTCATAAACGACGCTGGATACAAATGGTATTACAACACGGAGTCTGTTTCGAATTCCGTGCAGAATACCTTCAAGGATGATGTTGACGTGTTGTATCTGATGGACTCAATCGTGGAGTCGATTGGTGACGCTACCTATTCGCCTTATCTGGAATACTTCTTCCTCAGGTATGTGTGCTGGTATATGCTTTTCAGCACCAGAGGTAGTAAGAAGGCAGATATCGAGAAGGCGTATTCGAAGTGTTTGGATTGGATACGGAGCCATTTCCCTGATTACAGACGTTCGAAGTTTATTGGACTCAGAATGCCGAAGGGTGAGAATCCAAAGCTCCATGCCTTTGTTTTTGTTTTTTATTTGATGGAAAAAATGCGTATATTAAAGCCTGTGCTGAAGTTATTTGGAAAATAGTGAGGAACTATGAAGAAACTGAAGTTTATCCCGATTGGTTTTTATGACTATGACAATATAATCGAGGACGCAATCCACGACTATGGATTTGAAGTTATGAGGTTTACGCCGAAGGGGAAATATACCCCGATCCAGAAGCTTCTTAACTTCTTTTTGCGTGGAAAACTGTTGGACACCAAGGTGCGTCGCCGCGAGGAGAAGTACTTGCTGGGCGATGATACAAAGTACGATTGCATCTTCGTGATAAATGGCACGCAACTTCACGCCGACATCCTGGAGAAGTACCGTGCGGCTCAGCCTCAGGCAAAGTTTATCCTGTACCTCTGGGATTACGTTGAGCGACTGGACAACTTCGAGTCCATTCGACCATATTTTGATGAGATTTTTTCATTTGACGAGAATGATATCGAGACTTACGGCTTTAAGCCACTGCATAACTTTTATACTGACGCTCACCTTTATAACGGTGAGAAGAAGAGCATCATGTTCTCGATGAGCGGCCTCCTTCACTCTGGCCGTATCCAGGTGTGGGACAAGATTATCACTGACAACAAGATTCGTCCGGAGAAATGTTATCTCTACATGCTGGGCTATCGAATCTCTGATTTTGTGAAGGCGTTCCTCCCGGGCGGTGACCGCTGGATGACACCGAAGTACATAAAGGTGAACCCTATACCTCTCGCTAGCATGGCGGAGGTGATGAAGCGTTCTCGTGTGACACTTGATGTTCAGTACGGTGTGCAGCGGGGGCTTACATTTAGAACCTTCGATAGTATGGCGTCGCACACTAAGCTCATCACGACAAATGAGTTCATCAAGGACCATCCGTTCTACAAGTACGGCAATATTTTTGTGATCGATAAGGATGATCCGGTGGTGCCGAGATCATTCTTTACAGAGGAGTTTCATGAGATTCCTAAGGAAGTGATGGACGAGTACAGCGTCACAACTTGGGTGAAGAAGATTTTCGGTTAGTTTGTGGTGAATGTTTTTTGGGAAATGGATTAATTTTTGGAGATTGAATTAGGATAAAATGCTTCGTAAGCTACTTTTTGGTGAAAATATAAATATCGCGCGGCGAACGTACATATGGAATCTGGCTTCGAGTCTTACCTTCAGCATGCAGTCGGCAATCTTTCTGCTGGTGGCAAATCGAATTGGGGGTAAGAAGGAAGCTGGAGTTTTTATTATCCTTTATGTGCTGGCACAGACTATAAACTCGATTGGTAATTACAACCTGCGTGATTTTCAGGTGTCGGACATCAAGGAGGAGTACTCCTTCGCCACGTTCTACACCACACGTCTTTTAACATGTGTCCTTATGGCACTTACAGGCGTGGGTTACGCTATCGTTCAGGGTGTGAACCTTGAATCTATGATAGTGCTGGCGTGTCTGGTTGGATACCGCTTCGTGGAGTGTATCGAGGACGTGTACCACGGTCTGATTCAGAGGCGGGGACGTTTCGATGTGACGTCGATCTGCATGACCATCCGAATTGTTACGTCCAGCGCAGTTTTCTGTGTGGGATACATTGTGACAGAAAGTCCGGTTGTTGCATCAGTCGCTTTGTTCGCTTCGAATCTGGTCATTTATATATGGACCAGCACTGTACTAAAGAAAGAGTTCACCCTTGCGCCAAGCTTCTCTACCGAGAAGATCGGCCGACTGCTGGTTGCAGGATTTCCGATATTCATCGGCGCCTTCCTTTATTCGTACCTGATAAATGCGCCGAAGTACGCTATCAACGATCTGATGGACAGCGACACACAGACAATCTACAACATCCTGTTCATGCCAATCTTCGTTGTCAACATTCTGAGCACCTTCATCTACAAACCGCTCATCGTAAAGCTGAGTGAGATGTGGAAGGATGGCAAGGTTCTTGAGTTCGCCAAATCCATGATCAAAATGGTAGCTATTATTTTTGATCATGGATTTGGCGAA
>Ga0256405_10002934_pt1 | contig 36902 bp, 20 predicted proteins | sample RumenRJG_02DNA_FD_189096 | JGI IMG/M metagenome (GOLD analysis project Ga0256405, IMG submission 189096) | Bovine rumen microbial communities from Lethbridge, Alberta, Canada - RJG_02 | ecosystem: Host-associated > Mammals > Digestive system > Stomach > Rumen | place: Canada: Alberta...
GAAGTAGATAAGATAACGTTCGATTCAAATGACACGGTATTTACAATACCTGATAACATTGGAAGTAAGGATGTTTTAGTACAGCATGTAAGTGAAAACTACTTGTTATCGGTCGCAAAGTTTATAAAAACAGGGAATCCATTGTCTGTTATAAAATCACCGACATTTTCGGAAGAAATGCTATCATGGTTTAATATTGCTGATTGTGAAAGTATTGTACCTAATGAAGGGTTGATTGGTGCGCCTGTATTTACCGGTGAAGTGAGTGACAACGTTTATATTGATATGGCTGAAGTTTGTTCGAATTGCAACACGCTTGATTCCAAAAAACTTGATACGTCATATGTATTAAAGCGTGATGGAGGACACGGGTGTTGTACTTCAGGACCAAGTACATGGTATAAACGTGGGTTTGCTAAAAAAGGTTTTAATTGTTGTTTTAATTCAGATAATTGGTGGATAGGTCCCACAGGTGTACATAATAAAACAGGTACAAAAATGGGTAATTATGGGTTTAGACTTATATATAGTACATCAAATACTTCCATAGAAAGCGTTAGGAATTGGTTGAAAACATGTGAATTAAAACCTGGTGATATTGTTACAATGCTTGCTAAACATGAAAACGGAACATTCACTACTCACGGTGAAATGTGGACGGGTTTGGATTGGAGAAGTGATTTTATACAGAATGATTCAATACCATATAGCAATGAATTGAGGGTTGGATCTTCGGATGGCCGCTCATTGTGTGTTTGGCGATTTGATGATAATCTGTTTGAAGAACAGGGTTGGCCTTCAAAAATGTTGAAACAGGGGTACAAACTACCGCAAAGAGTGCAAAAAGAACCTGAGGTTAATCGCTTAAAAGAACAAAATGTGGTGATCGATTGGAAAAACATGGCAAATAAAACAAGTTCTGTGATAACAAGGGAAAACGGAATGATATCTAACCCGTGGTCGAAGTAATCTGAAAGTACGGACAAAAGAATCTACTATTCTAAATGGTAGATTTTTTTTGTATATTTGCTCGGTAAAAGTTTTTGTAAAATAATTTATGGGTATACTTGGTTATATAATAACTGATAAGAAGTTACGTAATATAAAAAAAATCGTAAAAGTTGTAAGTGACATGTCTGAAATAGAAGACATGTCAAAACCAATATTAGTTGTCGGAATAAATAAAGCAAAAGAATTATCCGGTGATAATTTTAATATATTAAATAATAAATTAATTATTAATTATGATTTAATTAAAGATTATGATTTAAATTTAATTAATAATATTAAAAATAATTCCAATGTATATTGGACTTATTATCTTACAGAAAATAGAGAATTTTATAATAAAAATATTATTATGTTTTATAACGTTATTATTAATAATATAATAAATAAAATAAAATATCATTATATTAATGTTATAAATTTAAGATATAATAATTTGAAGAAATTATATCATTTATTGATTAATTCTAACGATAAACACTATATTTATTATAATAACAGCATGATTTATGTTGAAGATAAATGTAAAAATAATGTGTACGGTGTATCATTAGATATATTAAAATATGCATGTATTAGTACGGAAAAAGTTATTTCTAAAATAAAAAACAATAAAAACAATGTTGTAATAAACGATGATAGTTCTATCATACGTGCTGTTGGTAGAGAAATAAGAAATTATGAGTATTCTATACCATATTTCGCCTCAATGAAATAACATCAATGGAAACAACAAACAATAAAAAAGTATTGGCCGGCTTCTTTATAAAGAAAAATAAAATATTAACATTTTTAGAGAAAATAAAAAATAAGTGTAAAACAGACATAAACAAAGTTTTCGTGTATGAAATAGACGGTAATAACCAAGAATATCTCGTAACATTTAAGACAAGAAGAGATAAAATGGTTGATTTTGAAGAAAAGGCCACTACATTACATGTAAAAAACGGGTGCCTATTTTCTATAAACGCATTAAACACTATTATAGAGAATACAAAAATAGAAACTAATACTCCAAATTCTGAGGTTACTATAGATTGGGAAAAATACAGGGGTCTTCTTATATTATTATCTAAAAAAGCACTATCAGTAAAAAAAATAACAAAAATAGATGATAAATCACTTTTTTTAACTGAATGAGTGATATTTATATAAAACCATACAAAATCCGTTATCCTTTTGACGGAATGTTAAATAGAATAATTTAAAAAAAAATACATGAGTTATGGACACTGCAAGTAAAATAGCGTTGGCCAATGAAATTCTCGGAAGCGAAAGCCCTGTTATCAAAAATGTTAAACGTTTGAAAAATGATATGGGTTTAATTGAACGTGCGGATAATTTCAAAACGATTTTAACTGAAGATAATAAAGAATTATTGATGGACTAATATAAAATGGTTAACATAGAATATCTAAAAAAGAACAACCTGCTTGAAAATTACAAGAGGTTTATGGAACTCACCGAAGGTTTTGGATGGGCGCAGCCTATCGAAGAAGATAACGATGAGGAAAACCAAGAACAAATGCCTAACCAACAAATGCCTAATCAACAAATGCCTGATATGGCAGGAAATGAACAAGGAGGTATCCCCATGCAAAACGACATGCAGCAGGGGAACGAACCATACGGGCCTGACAATATCGGACAAGGTAATGGCATGGAAATGGGCGATCAGGGATTCGGAGAAAGCGGCGCTGATATTAACCCTGAACCAGACAACATGGAGTTCGGAGCCGATGATGAGGTTATTGATGTTGAGGATATGGTTCAGGCGCAGGAAAAAGTGAACGATAAAGTAGTTTCCGTTGGCCAAGATTTAGGTAAAATAGACGCCAGAATAGAAAAACTTATGAATTCTATTGAGTCTATGGAATCAATGATTAGCAACAATAATGCTGAGATAGAAAATCTTAAAAATGAGTTTGAGAAGAGGAATCCAACTCAAGAGGAGAAATTAGGACTTAGATCTTTAGACTCTTATCCATACGGGGTTACACCTGAAGAATATTGGAAGAAAAAATCGGAAGATAGTAACTACAATCCTTATTCTGATGGGAATGAACCCGAAAAAGAGTATACTATTACAAAAAACGACATATCAGATGTAACAGATAAGGAAATGTCTGATAGTTTTGATATTGATGATGATTTGAATCAAGATATTAAAAAAATATTCGGAATTTGATTAAATGGGTGGTTAAAAAATCACCCATTTATGAAAATAATAGAGAGATTTTTTGTATATTTGCAATGTGAAATAATAATTTTAGCCGTGTTAATGCGGCATATACCAAAATAAAATAATTATATTATGAATGATTTAAATTTTGGGGTCAACATCGACCCGATGGCTATCATTGGACAGCATGAAAAACAAACTGAAACTAACAATTTTAGAAAGAATGTTTTTGACGCTAAGAATTATTTAAATGCAAGACTTGCGCAAAACGAGACATCAAAAACATTAACAATTAGACTTTTACCATTTTCAAGTGAAAACCGTTCACCCTTCAAAAAGGTCATAACACATACGGTGAAGGTAAATAAAGAGGTCTCTCCAAGTGGATGGAAGACATTTATTTGCCCTGAGAAAAACGTTTTTGAAGATGCCAAGAATTCAACTTGTCCGTTTTGTGAAGCATCTACAGAAGCCCGTAATATGAGGTTTCAAACAACTGATGAAGTGGCTAAAAAACGTTATGGGGATATCGAGTTTATGTACCGTGCTAAGGATTCATGGCTTGTAAGGTGTATTGAAAGGGGCCATGAAGATGATGGCGTTAAATTTTGGCTTTTTAACGACTCTAAAAAGAAGGATGGCGTTTATGACAAAATGTATAACCTTTTTATGCAGCGTTCAAATGAAGCAAATGGCTATAACATTTTTGATTTGAATAATGGTAAAGATTTAATAATAACGATAACAAGGGACTCAAACGGTAAATCGGTATTCCAAATTATCGACGCAGGTGTACCAACACCACTTTCAAGTGATGAAGAACTCGCTAATAAATGGATTAATGACGATAAGAAGTGGACCGATGTGTACACGGTTAAGAGTTATGAATACATGACGATTATCGGGCAAAATGGTGTACCTGTTTTCAATAAGGAATTAGGTAAATATGTCAATAAAAACGAGGTAAAACCTGTTAGTGAGGATATAAAAACTGCGATACAGGAAGAAGATGACATTAAAACCGAAGATGAGGAGGATTTACCTTTCTAAAAATAAAAGAATCTAAAGGCTGCTAAATGCATTGATAGTGGCCTTTAGATTTCATTATTTTAATTTATTGTTTTAAATGGCTAAAATGATATTTTATTGGGGTTGCATGAATTCAGCCAAATCATTAAATCTTTTGGCTACAGCATACAACTTTAAAGAAAAAGGCATTCCTTTTATGATAATAAAATCATCGCTTGATACACGTGATGGTGATAAAATAAAATCAAGAACCGGAATGGAGGCAGATTGTGCTGTGATACCACCTGACACAGATATTTTCAAAGTAGTTAAGCAATATAATAATTTTAGAACATTTGAAAATGACTCTCACATAAAGTGGATATTGGTTGATGAATGCCAATTTTTAACCGAGAAACAAATAGACCAATTGTCTGATATTGTCGATTATTTGGGTGTGAGTGTAATGTGCTATGGTATAAGAACAGATTTTAAATCACATTTATTTCCGTCAACTAAACGTTTATTTGAAATTGCTGATGAATTTATCGAACTTAAATCTTCCTGCGAATGTGGTAAAAAAACAATAATAAACGCTAAGGTTGATACTGATTTAAGTGTAATAACAGAAGGTACTCAAATAGAGATAGGTGCCGAAGAGAAATATAAACCAATGTGTAGAAGGTGTTGGAAAGATAAAATAAGACATAATAATAGCGAATATGAAACAAACTGTTAAGGCTGTAAAAAAAGGTGCAAGTATTAAAAAATTTGATATAAAAGAATTTAAGGATAAATATATTAAAAATTCAGTGGCTGAAAAACCAATAGAATGGTTTATAATGCCTAAAGGGTTTCAGGACGCTTTATCACTACCTGGTATCCCAATGGGTTATTTTTGCGGGTGTTACGGATGGAATAGCACGGGTAAAAGTACAATTAAAAATTGCTTGATTGCTGCTGCGCAAAAGCAAGGCGTCCTTCCCGTTATATTTGAAACAGAAAGTAATTTTGATTTTAAATATGCGATAGAGTGTGGTATGGAAGCCGAACCAACATATGAGGTTGACGAAGAAACGGGAGAAGAAATTATAACCGACTATACCGGAAACTTCATAATGTTCAATAATGATACTATGTGTGATTATTGCGGAGATATGGACTATTCGACAAGTACGAGGAAGAGTACAAAAAGAAAGGTTGCTGTTATTGAAGACATTGCTTATATTATTAATGATTTACTCGATAAGCAGGAAAACGGCGAATTACCGATGCCTTTATTGTTTGTATGGGATTCAGTTGGCAGTATCGGTTCATTTAAATCATATATGTCAAAAACAGGTAATAATATGTTTGACGCCGGAAGTATAAGCCAAGCATTTAACACCATTGTAAATACACGAATACCGTCATCTCGTAGTCAAAATTCAGAGTACACTAATTCATTTTTTATTGTAAATAAAATATGGGATAGTTCTATGGCTACAATGGGTAAGCCCTCTGTAAAATTAAAAGGTGGAAATAGTTTCGAATATGCACTAAGGCTCTTGATATCCTGCGGTAAGATTGTAACATCCGGTGTAAAGAAACTTGAAGCGACTGTAAAGGGTGAAAAATATGAATATGGTTCAGTAGCACCGATAGCCATAAAGAAAAACCACCTTCCGACACCATGGAATATATCAAGAGAAGGATTACTTTATTGCGTTGGTAATGGGATAATATCTGAATCTGAAATTGATGGTTATAAGAAAAAAATATTACCGTCCATAATACAACAACTTAAAAATAATGACAATTCGGGTAAATTTGAAGATGTTTCAGAAACGGACATTGAGTTTACTGAAACAGATGAAGAAACGCTATAGTTAAGGTTTTAAAATGCAGTCACAAATGACTGCATTTTTTGTTTTTAACCATATTTATAATAAACGCTATTCCACATGCAATTAACGGAAGATTTAAAAGAATTATTTAGTATTGTTCGGACTCTTCTTGGCGCACCAATAAGAAGAGTTGAACTATCTGACGAACAACTTTGCGATATATTAAAAGTTGCAATAGGTGATTATTCTGAAGTTGTACAGAATTGGTCAATAATGACGAATTGGTTAACAATGCAAGGAAAAGATAAAATAACTTTTCAAAATGCAAGTGATTACGCTTATGCAATGAGTGTAAGGCAATTTGAATGGTCACAAAAATTCACATATTGGTTTAGCCGAGAAGTCGGATTACAACAGAGAGGTCCGTTTGAATTAAAAAAAGATTTTATTAAAATAGAACGTGGAAAACAAGTGTATGTTGTTCCCGCAGGAAGAGAAATAAATAAAGTTATGTGGTTAACGCCGTCTACGAGTAAGGCTGCTTTATTCGGCAGTTATGGCGCATTGGATACGGGTATAGCAGGCGGATTCGGGCAATTCGGTAATTTAAATCCCGGTCTTGGTATAACCGGCTTTTATATAGGAAACGCGTTTGACGTTGCTCTGTTATCAACGGATCTTAAATTCAAAAACTCCATGCTGCGAGGGGATTTGGTTTATAAAGTTACGGCAGGTCCCGAAGGAACGCATTTAATACACCTTATGTCAGTCCCTGGATCGCCAAATATGTTAGGTGGAGTTGCAGCAGACGACCGTTGGGGGTGGAATAAATACTCCAACTGTTATCTTTGGTACACTTATTATGATGTTTCAGGCAGCGATGATGACTATATGAATTGCATGCTTGAAAATAAAGATGATGTTATCATTACTCCCGATCAAGTACCACTAAGCCAAATGAGGTTTGAACTATTTAATGAACCGACAAAAAATCTCATAAGGCAGTTATTAGTCGCTGAGGCTAAAATAACGGTATCAAATATTAGAGGGTATGCGTCCGGTAAAGTGTCGATACCTATGGGTGAAATGACCATGGATTATGCCATGTTAGCAAATCAGGGTAACACTGAAAAGGAACGCGTGTTTACAAATCTTAAAGAGAGACTTGAAATGATGACACCTTGGAAACAAATGGAACTTCAGGCCCAAATGACTGAAAACTTAAACAAAAATTTAAATAACATACCGTTAGGGATGTATTGGATTTAAAAAATAAGTTGTTTATAGATAACGTTTTATATGTTATTAACTAGAAGATTATTATTGCTATCTAGCGCATCAGACGCTAAACATGAGGTTATTTCTTTAGGTATTAATGGATTATCATATGTACACGGAAGAGAGGCGCAATACACTGTTTCATACAATCCATCAGACACAGATGAAACCGACGTATTGTGGGAAATAACAGAAGGTTCATCATATGCCTCTATTACACAAGAAGGGTTATTAACTATAAATCCAAATGCAAATAATGATATTATAGTCATAAAAGTAACTTCAATGGAACGCTCAACTGTTTTTACTCAAAAAGAAGTTACTGTAAAATATGATGTACCTGTACAATCCATTTCTATAAGCGGTGAAAGTAATATAATTGGCATTAAAGGAACATATACTGTCCAAGTTTTGCCACAAAATGCATCGAATAAGAATGTAACGTGGTCTATCACATCAGGTAGCCAATATGCAGTAATAAACTCAGAAACAGGTGTTCTTTCACTAAGAAGTAACGCAAATAATTCTCAAGTAATTATAAGGGCAACATCAAACGAAAACCCAAGTATATATTCTGAAAAAACAGTTACTTGTACATTTGTCATACCACAATGGTATATAGATACAAACGGTAATTCATGGACTGATTCAGGAAGTGACACAGCACAGGGGTGGGATATTTATCAATCAAATTCAAATTATCACAAAGCACTACCAACAGGTTCATCAACAAGTAACGGCGGATCGACTGCGAAGACTACTGTCCATTTTTCAGGGTATTCTGAGTTTACGGTATATGTAAGGTACAACGCATATCAATATTATTATCGAAATACTCCATATCCTTCTTACACGACTGTTGGTCAATTAAATAAGAGTTTGGGGTGGAAATATACCTCAAGTGGTAACAACAGTAATAGCAGGCGTGGAACATATACAGGTTGGACAAACCAAGAAATAATAATGAGCGGATCGCCATATTCATCACAAACCGAATATACACCCGTGACATTTACCAACCTGACACCCACAAATGAATATACGTTTGATGTGGTTTTTGTAAGAGGGTATAATTATAGTGGCAGTACAAGTTATTCTGATAGAGCGTTTTTATATATACCGTATATGAATGGTGATTTGACATCGATTACCGTTGAAGGTGTTAATGAGATAACTAACAACTATGCAACGTATTACATTACAACTACGCCGGCATACACACCGTTGGATACGGTAACATGGTCGATAACGAACGGCAGTCAATATGGCACCATAGGAGAGGGAAGCGGAAGACTTGAGCTAAATCAAGGTGTTGAAAATGCTGAAATTACCATAAGAGCGACCTCAATAGTGAAACCTGATGTTTATGGAGAAAAACAGGTAACAGGTACTTACACAAAGGCAATAGAATCCATTACTGTTTCAGGTGCTTCGATAATAAATGACGGACAACTTACGAGTCAATATACGCATGAAATTTTACCGTCTGATACAACGCAGACGGGTGTGACATGGTCAATTGTTCAAGGCGCACAATATGCGACAATTAATCAAAACGGTTTGTTAACAATATTAGAAGGGGCAGATAATTCTAAAGTTGTAATAAGGTGCCAATCAACCGCAAATTCTGATATATATTACGAAAAATCGGTATTGTGTACTTATGTTGTGAATCTTATATCCTTAAATATATCAGGGCCTGAAAGTGTTATTGATCCTGACTATGAAAATGAAGCACTGTTCACCGCGTTATTAAACCCGTCTAATACAACACAGAAAAATGTTGGATGGGAAATCTATAGAGGTAATGATTATGCCACAATAAGTAACAAAGGTATTCTTACAGTCAAGGAAGGTGCAAGCAATTCAGAGGTCATAATAAGGCTAAGGTCTCAGGACAATCCATCTATAAGTACAACAAAGACAATTAGGGTAACGCACACGAGTGAAGAAGAAATACCTGATTATTTCACAATAGGAACGCTTACATCATTTGAAGCAACAACGGCAAGATCAGAAACAAATGACATTATATACAGGTCAACCAACGCCGGGCAAAGTAAAAATGAAGCCGTGGCCACTGTAAGTTTTTCTGGCTTACCGACAATAGTATTATATGGCAGATCAGACGCTGAAGCAGGATATGATTATTTAGTTGTTGGCGATTTGGACAAGACACCAACGAGAAAAGTTGCAAGTGACTATGCTAACGCGGAATGGGATAATGTTTATTATTCGTTTATCTTAAATAACACCACAGATGAAACCAATTTCACACCGATAGTATATACAAATGTGGATTCGGCATCCACACATACCGTTACATTGAAGTTTTTAAAAGATGACGCGACTGATAGAGGTGCCGACAGGGGATTTTTCTATGTACCAAAAGGCGAAAATAACCCGAAAGCAAACCAAAAATTAAAAAGGCTTATTATAGAAGGACCTTCTAAAGTCTTACTTATGACAGGGAATAGTGAAAAATACACTGTTACTTATGATCCATCATACACGGTCATGACTGGTGTTACGTGGTCGATAACCAACGGAAGTGATTATGCATATATAGATTCAAGGACCGGTGAATTATATGCAACTGAATTAGCCAATAATTCAACCGTAACTATAAGGGCCACATCTAACATGAAACCATCTGTTTATGTTGAGAGGAATATAACCGTGACATACACAACGTTCATGTATATCATGTTTGAAGACAGTAATGTTGAAACAATTTGTTTAAATAACTTCGATAATGATAATGACGGAAAGATATCATATCAAGAAGCCGGTAATGTTACAAGTTTGGGGTCAATTTTCAATGGTAATTCAGACATAACCATGTTTAACGAATTGAAATATTTCACGGGGTTAACTTCAATACCATCAAATGCGTTTACAAGATGTGCAAAATTAAAAGAAGTGACGCTGCCTGATACAATAACTTCTATAGCAACTGGATCAAATAATTCAGGTGCATTCTCAAACTGTACCGAACTTGAAACCGTAAATATTGGTCCTAATATAACATCTATAGGAAACTACTCGTTCTATGGGTCAGTAAATTGTAACATATATTTAAAGGCCACAACGCCACCAACATCAGGGTCATACGCGTTTGGCGGCAGTAACGCATATATATCTATATTGTTTGTCCCTGAAGAATCATTTAGTACATATTCGTCTAAGAGTCCTTACAGCACATTGAACAATAATTCAAGATTAAAGCCTTGGAATCCATAGAAAATTGAAAGTTTTTTTGTATTTTTGCGAAAAACAGAAGTGATGCGACAGGTTGTAAAGAAAAGTATTTCACAGGCGAATAACATAAATAATGAAAAACCTATATACACCCTTCTTATTGACATGTCTAATTTGATGAAAATTAGCCTTGTTGATAAGAGGGCTAATTTTAAAGGTGTTGAGTATGGGATGATATTCCAAACATTGTATCAAATTCATAATTTACTTTTAAAAAAGGATTTTAATTTTTGTGTTGCATGTTATGATGGTGAACAAAGCGGTATATTAAGGGCTAAGTATTTACCTGAATATAAAGCCAACAGAAATAAGCATTATGAATTGTATTTAGGACAATCTGAGTATGACAGGAAAATAAATGAATATTGCAAAAAAGTAATAGAATGGCATAAAAGTCATAAAAATCAGGTAAAAAGGAGTGAAACTGATGAAGAAAATTATGAACGGCAAAGGGGTATAATCCAATTAATATTGGATGAGTTGTTTGTAAGACAATATATATTCGATAATGTGGAAGGTGATGATTTAATCGCTTATTATGTTAAAAATAAAAGACCGAATGAGAAAATAGTCATAGTTAGTGGCGATAGGGATTTAACACAATTGATAAGGGATGACGTATGTGTGTATATACCGTCAAAAAAGAAATTTGTTACACCTGAAAATTCAATCGAAGAGTTAGGGTGTACATATGAAAACATTGTTTTGAGAAAAATAATATGTGGTGACACTTCAGACAACATAAAAGGTATCAAGGGTGTGGCTGAAACGGGCCTTATGAAATTATTCCCAAATATAAAGACAAAAAAAACGACTATAAATGAGATATTAGAGGATTCTAAGAAGATTTTAGAGGAACGTAAGGCTGAAAAGAAAAAGCCTCTTAAATCGCTTGAAAATATAGTTAATTCGGTTACTGAAGGTAGTCAAGGGGACAAAATCTATGAAATAAATAGGAAAATAATAGATTTATCAGAACCAATGTTGACAAATGAAGCGCATGATGCGCTAAACGAGATGTTATATGCCCCGCTAGACCCCGAAGGAAGGGATATAAAAAATGTTTATCAAATAATAAAGGAAAATGATTTTTCCGATTTAATTGATGAACAAAGATTTGGAAATTTATTCAGCGCTTTTGAACGCCTAAAAAAACAGGAAATGCAATATTATAAAGAAAAATCCTGATTTATTTTTGTATATTTGCATCGAAATTGATTAATCTGATTGTTTAATTTTAAAAATATATATAATGGAAAAAGAAAGGGTTTATGAGCAGGAACGATTTGAGTTCGCTGTTTACGTAAATGATTTCATCATTTGTAAGAGAAATTTTAAGATCAATGGGTATATTGATCATAGTATGGAAACGGAAGAGTTTAAAGATCTCGTCGACAACGTACTTGTTCGGTCGATAAAAGATGACTTAAATGCGAAGAGTCGGGTTTACACGTGGTACTACGGTCGTGAAAGCCTTGGTTATGAACCTGATGAAGAATTCAGCACTAAGACAATTGAACCGTGGGATAGCACGTTTAAATTTGCCATTTATGATAATGGTAAAGAAGTTATCAGCCGCATATGGGATGGGAGCGTTTATCCAAGAGCCGTGCGAGACAATGTTGATTTGGCAAACAAGTATGTAAAAATCACAACAAAAGACGGGAGAACCTATTCTTATGATAAAGAAGAATATTTTGAAAAAAATAAGGACAGACTTACGATTGAAATGAACATTCTGCGCTCTATGATAATTGACAGGCCTAATGTTTTAAGCCTTATAACAAGGGAAATCTGCAGGATGTGCTCACCAAGGGAAGACGGATACCAAAAATTGGGTGAATATACATGCGCAGTAGAATATGGTGATAAAACATATAAAACCATAATGAGTGAGATAAACCGTGACGTAGAAGACGGTTGGAGGAAGGCTTTATCTAACAAAACAAAGGAATATTTTAAAACACTGTATTAAAAATGGGTGAACCGGGAAGAAAAGATTTGGGTTTTCTGGGTGAGCCGTTTCAGTTTAAACTTGTTCATGAGTTTATGTCGGACAAGGATCTTTTTAGTGACTTATCTGATATAATTGACCAAAACATGTTTACTGACCCGACGTTGAAAGTATTTGTTGGCATAATGAAAGATTATGCTGACAAATACGACAACTCAAAGCCAAGTTATGATATTATGTTAACACTTTTATATGAACGTGCGCATAATGAATATGAAAGGGATACATACGAGGCTGTTTTAAACAAGGTAAAAAACACGAGTTCTGAAGGGTCTGAGTACGTAAAAGATTTAGCCATTAAGTTTTTTAAGCAACAAAATATAATAAAGACCGCAAACGAAATATTAAGAATAGCCGGCGATGGTGATATGTCGAAATATGACAAATGCGTTGACCTTCTTACAAAGGCACTTAATTCAGGAGTAAAAACCGAATTAGGAGTTTCAGTGTTTGACAATTTGGAAGAAACTTTATCGGAAGATTATAGAACTGCTATACCGACAGGTATTGGAAAGGTGGACGAGACATTAGAAGGCGGTATCGGAAAAGGTGAATTGGGAGTGATAATTGGCCCTTCTTCTTTTGGCAAATCACAACCAATGGAATCATTAATACTCACACCTGAAGGGTGGGTCGAAATGAGAGATATGAAAGTAGGCTCTAATGTTATAGGCCCTGATGGTGGCGTTTATAAGGTTTCCGGTGTATTTCCACAAGGGAAAAGACCCATATACAAGGTAGGGTTCAGTAGTGGTAGTTTTTGCGAGTGTGACATAGAACATTTATGGAATGTCCAGACAGACATTGATTTTGAAACAAAAACGCTTACATTGTCGGAAATCATTGACGGTATTTCGGAAGGAAGAAAATATTACGTTCAGTTTAGTAAAAGCGTTGTAAATTCTAGTACGGAGTACATGTATGCAGAAAAAAGATATAGAGACATTATAGCGTCGAATGCCAAGAAAACAAATTTAACGACTTATAAATTCGATAGTAAAACAGATTGTGAGGAAGCCAGGGAGTTAGCACTTTCCATGGGATATGACGTGTTAAAAATAAATGATTTAAAGTTGGAAATAAACAACGGGTTCTTTTTTGGTAGTGATAATGTTTATAACAACGGCATTATTTCTGTTGAATATGTTGGTGAAAAAGAAGCGCAATGCATAATGGTTGACAGCAAAGAGCATTTGTACATCACTGATGGGTTCATTGTCACGCACAACACATCTCTAACAACGGCTATGGCTTCTAACGCGGCTGAAAATGGGTATAAGGTACTTCAGATAGTATTCGAGGATCAAATAAAAAACATAAAAAGAAAGCATATAGCGAAAATAACCGGTGTCGAATCAAAAGATTTGTCTAAAGAGGAATACGTAAATATTGTAAGGCATACATTGGAGGTATATAGAGAGAGTGATGCCTCCGAAAAATTGCAAGAAAATTTAAAAATACTAAGGCTTCCAACCGGTGAGAAAACTGCATGGGATATCGAGCGTATAATTAAAAAATTTATAAACAACGGGTTTAAACCGGATATGCTAATAGTAGACTATTTTGAATGCCTAAAACATAGAAAAGACGTTGATTCTACTAACGAATACGAAAAAGAAGGCGTAACCATGCGTAAATTTGAATCTATGGCCAGTGAATATGATATGGCCATATGGATACCGACACAAGGAACAAAAGATTCCGTTAATGCTGAATTAGTAACAATGGATAAAGCTGGTGGTTCTTTTAAGAAGATACAAGTGGCTCATATAATAATGAGTATTGCCAGAACAGTCGAAGACATTGCTGAAAGTAAGGCTACGGTAGCCATTTTGAAAAACAGGGCAGGACAAGCCGGTAAAATATTCGAAAATGTTGAATTTAATAATGGAACATGTAGAATAAGCACGGATAATGTTCAGGAACTTGATGGTATATTACAGTTCAAGGCGAAACAGAATGAAGACGCTCAAGAAAAACAGATAGAAATTTTCAATAAAATAGTTCAGCAACAGAAAAAATAGAAAATTTTCATGTGTTATAAGCGCCATTTCAATGTGTTATAAAATAGTTTTTGATTTGAGATTTAGTTTTAAAATTTAAGTGTTATTTATTATTTGCTAACGCAATAATGTTACAATATATTTGTTATGGTTTATAGTTATGATGAAGTATTTGAGGCAACTATGAAATATTTTAATGGCGATGAAATGGCTTCAAATACGTGGATTAAGAAATATTGCTTACAAAACGAAAATGGTGAATATCTTGAGAAAACACCGGAAGATATGCACCGTCGTCTTGCCAAAGCCTTTTTTGAGGTAGAGAACGGGTATATCAGTTCTGATAATACTAAAAATAAGAAAATGAAATTGTCGGAATATGGGTATAACAGGAATGAATTGACTGAAGAGGATATTTTTAACTATTTCGACAAATTTAAGTATGTGATACCCGCAGGATCTGTCATGAGCGGCCTTGGAGGGTTTTTACCTGTTTCATATTCGAACTGTTGGGTTATAGACGGACCTAATGATAGCCTTGAGGATATTTTCAGGGTATGCAATGAGCAGTCACAGCTTATGAAAAGGCGTGGCGGTGTCGGTTTTGATATATCAAAATTAAGGCCATGCAAATCGAAGGTGAATAACTCGGCTAAAACATCTACAGGTGCGGCATCGTTTATGGATTTATTTAGTCATGTTACTAATACCATAGCACAAATGGGCCGTCGTGGGGCGCTGATGATATCAATAGATATTGTTCACCCTGATTCAGAATTTTTTATAGAGAAAAAACAAGACTTAACTAAAGTTACCGGGGCTAATATATCTGTAAAGATAACCGACAAATTTATGAATTGCGTGAAATCTGATTCTGATTTCTATCAGGTATGGCCAATAGAAAAATATGATTATATAACCGACAAATTCGAAAATACAGAAGATAACAGTAAACCGGAATATGACGTTTTAACCAATTGTGAAAGCGGTGTTTACTGTAAGAGAATTAAGGCGAAAAAATTATGGGATAAACTAATTCACTGTGCGTGGAACACAGGAGAACCCGGAATCCTATTTGAAGATAAACATTTCAATTATTCACCGGATAGTGTTTATAAAGAGTTAAAGGGTACTTCATCGAACCCTTGTGGTGAAATTTTCATGCATGAAGATTCTTGTAGATTAATGAATTTGAATATTTCTTCATATGTAGAAAACCCTTATACTAAAGATGCTTTTTTTGATTATGAAAAATTTTATAAGCACGTTTATGAGGCTATGAGGTTAAGCGATGATTTAGTAGACCTTGAGAAAAATGCAATATTAAGAATTTTAAATAAGATTGAAAAAGACGGTGACAAGGGAAATAGTGAATATAATTTATATCAGCGCCTTTTAAACAACTCATTAAACGGTCGGCGCTGCGGTCTTGGTTTTACTGCGTTGTCCGATGCGATTGCGATGCTTGGTATGAAATATGATTCTGATGAGAGTTTGAAGACTATCGAACATATTATGCGCGTTAAATTTATTGCCGAGGTTGACTGTCAAATTGATATGGCTATAACAAGAGGTGCTTTCCCATTGTATAACAAGGAGAATGAACTTAATGGCAATGAATGGTATGCGAGGTTTAAATCTGAGATGCCTGATTTGTATAAAAGGTTTATGACATACGGGCATAGAAATGCAAGTTGGAGCACATGCCCACCGGCAGGTACAGTAAGCCTTATGGCTCAAACAAGCAGCGGAATCGAGCCTGTATTTATGCCTATCTATACAAGAAGGGTTAAATGTATGAAACCGACGGATAGGGTTGACTACGTCGATAATGTGGGTGAAAAATTCACTGAATACCTAACGGTTCATCCGGGTCTTAAAAAATGGGCGATTGTTAATTATGGTGAGGGTTGTAATGAATGGAATTCCGACAAATGGGCTGAAATTTATAAATTATCCCCATGGTACGGTTCAACCGCGAATGAGATAGAGTGGAAAAGGCGTATCGAGTTGCAATCAATAGTCCAAAAATATACTACACATTCGATTTCAAGTACATTAAATTTGCCGAATAGCGCCACTGAATCTGAGGTAAATGAAATATATTTTAGTGCGTGGGAGGATAATTTGAAGGGCGTTACTGTATATCGAGATGGTTGTAGATCTGGTGTTATGGTATCTGTTAACAAAGAAGATAGCAGCAAAAAAGGGGTTATGGCGAATGTCGCGAAACGTAGGCCAAAATCGCTGAAATGTAAAATATTCAGGTTTGTTAATAAAGGTGATAAGTGGGTTTCTGTTGTTGGAATGATGGACAATGAGCCATATGAAATATTCACCGGGCTTCAAGAAAGGTTAAACATACCCACATGGGTAACAGAAGGTAGTATAGTAAAGAATTATGAAGATACCACTGACGAAAATGGCGCTCAGGTAAAGAAATCGAGATATGATATTTGTTATACCGACAAAGATGGGTATCAGACGTGCGTTCAAGGTCTTTCTAGGATGTTTAACTCTGAATATTGGAATTATGCAAAATTAATATCCGGATTACTAAGGCATAAAATGCCGGTTGAATACATCATCAAAGTTATATCTTCTTTAAGTCTTGATGAATCAAATATTAATACTTGGAAAAATGGCGTTATAAGAACGTTAAGGAAGTGTATAACATCAAACGAAACAAATGCAGATGATTTGGAAGAAAAATGTCCTGAATGTGGTACAAAATTGACAAGAGAATCCGGATGTCTTATTTGTAAAAATTGTGGGTATAGTAAGTGCGGTTAGTATAGTTCAACCATTCTCTTAAGTTAATAGAACTTGGCTCTTTACTTATCATAATAGGCAAAAGTCGCTGATGTTTATCAGTGACTTTTTTGTTGATTATAAACGAAAAAAAAGTATATTTTGGATACTTATTTTGTAAAGACATTATAAATTATGCCACAAATACAATATTACGGTTTAAAGTATCCGTTTAGGTCTGATAGATATCAGAACTATCTTTTAGATTTAAATAGTAGTTTGAAGGAGAAGGTCAGGAGCCAACTGATGAATGTTATATTCACACAGAAAGGAACCAGGATTCGCCGTCCTGAATTTGGTACTGACCTTATAAAATACATATTTGAATTGAACGACGCATCCGCTTGGTCAGGTATAAGAAGCGAAATAAGTTCTTCGGTAGAACGATACATCCCTAATATTTCACTTAAAGATATACAAATAGTAAAAAGCGAAGATAATGACCACCAAATATTTGTCAGAATAGATTATTCTATTATACAGGGTAATTTATACACTGATGATAGTTTTATTGTTGAATTATAATTTTGAATTTAGAACTTATGGAAAAGCACATCAATTATTTAGCACGGACATTTGAAGATTATAGAACCGAACTTATAAAGTTCAGTAACAAATATTACCCGGAAATGGCCGACTCATATAGCGATAGTAGTGTCGGGTCTTGGTTTATTGATATTATGGCTTCTGTTTCTGATAATTTGGGATATCACATAGACAGAATGTATCAGGAAAATAATATAAATAGCGCCAACCTAAAGAGCACTGTACTAAATATTGCCAGATTAAACGGCCTTAAGGTTCCCGGACCGAAGGGTAGTACATGTGAAGTTAGGTTTAGTTGTATACTTGGCGTTAAAAGTGAAAATGGTGGATACTCACCGAACTATGACTATGCGCCGATAATCAAGCGTTCTACCACCGTTTCAGCGGGTAATTATAGTTTTCACTTAACGGAAGACGTTGATTTTGCTGAACAGTTTAATAAGGATGGCTATTCTAATAGAACATTCTACCCTAACAGGGATACAAATGGTTCCATAACAAGTTACACTGTAACTAAAACAGCCGTTGTTATGAACGGATTGATGCGCGTATACAAAAAGGTTCTAACGGATTCCGATATAAAACCATTTATGGAGGTTGTTTTACCGGACACAAATGTGATGAATGTGGAATCCGTCATTTGTAAAGAGGCTGCAAATTTAAGTGTAGACCCTGATTTTCAAGAATATTACATAAATGCTGAAGAGTATAGAAAAACTGAGCAAGCCGCAAAAACATATAGGTTTTTTGAAATGGATTGTTTGGCTGACCAATACCTTTATTTACCTGAAACAAATTTTGAAAACGGTGTTATAAACGATTATTACAATTCGGAATCATATGTTGATTATGAAGAAAGTATAACTGATGATGAGGTTATCTCAAAGAGGACCACAAGGATATATAAAGGAAAATGGGTCCCGATAACACAAAAATTCATAACGGAATATACTGATAATGGATACATGAAATTAATTTTTGGAAGTGGCTCTGAGTATAAGAGTATACCCGATGATTCGACAAAATACTACCAATACAGGACATCAAAAATAATCAACAATGATATGTTGGGCGTTCTACCTAAAGAAGGGTGGACCATGTATGTGCTTTATAATATCGGCGGTGGTGCTGAAACAAACTTAGCCCCCGGTGCTATAAACAACATAAGTCTTTTAAGTACTGATTTTCATGATACAGCCACTTCTCCACAGGAAAAAGGACGAGTACAGAGTTCAATTTCGGTGATAAACGCTTCGCCATCGGTTGGTGGAAAGAGTGCTCCATCGACTGAAGAACTGAAATATATGATAAAATACAATAATTCTGCGCAGGAAAGGTGTGTTACTGTAAAAGATTATAAAAACAGGCTTCTTACTATGCCGCCAAAATACGGCGCACCGTTTAGAGCGAGTGTTATAGAAGAAAACAATAAAATAAAGATAAGCACCCTTGGACTTGATTCAAGCGGAAGATTAGACAAGTCATTACCTGAAACACTGGTTAATAACATGATTGAATACATGTCTAATTATAAATCAATCAATGATTATATCGAGATGCGAAGTGGTAAAATATACAATATAGGCTTCTTAATTGATGTGTTTGTTGATAAAAGTTATAACACGGCTTCTGTTATGAATAATATTATAAATAAGGTTCAAGAATACATGGATGTTAATAATCATGATATGGGCGAAGACATTTTTATAGGTGATCTTGAAAAAGAAATAATGCTCATAGACGGTGTTTTAAGCCTTATTAATTTATCCGTATATAATATATACAATGGAAGCTACAGCATGGACAAATGCCCATTCCCGGAATTAGAGGAAGGCACATGTTCTTCACCGTCGTTAAATGTATTTAAAACACACACTGGCGCAGAATCATATCAGATTGACCTTGATGCTATTGACAGGGTTTTATATTGTGATTATAATGCCATGTACGAAGTAAAAAATATAAATGATATACAACTAAGGGTGAAAGAAAGGTAAATGATGAGGCATAATTGCAATTGTCTTAGGGTTAATAATTTTAGAGAACTTGGAAATGCTATAGTACATAAATACGAATATGAGATGTCCTTCTTTTTAAGAGTTAAATTGGGGATATTTCTAATTGTAAATAAATTATTTTCATAATGGATAAAAGTTATAGGATAAATACTGAATTAGGCTCTGACGGTGTTTTAAAGGTCAATTTAAAACAAGATGTTGACCTTCTTAAGATTCTTTCTTTAGAGCTTAACAATATAGGTGAATATAAGAAAGAAACGTCTAATTACGGCATAATAGTTGGACGTGTCTTGGCTAATGAAGCGTTCGGTATACCGAATGCCAAGATATCCGTATTTATACCTTTATCCGAAGAAGACAGATTTAGAAGTGAAATACAAACATTATACCCATATACAGACATAAACTCTGAGAATGGTGAGAAAAAAAGATATAATTTACTTAAAATACATTCAGATGAAGAATGTTATACCCCTGTAGGTACATTCCCTTCAAAGCGAATGATATTGGATAACGATGCTGTTCTTGAGGTTTATGACAAATATTGGAAATATAGCACTGTTACGAACAAGTCAGGTGACTATATGATACCCGGCATCCCAACGGGAAACACAATGCTTCATGTCGATATTGACTTAAGCGACATAGGCGTATTATCACAAAGACCAAGAGATTTCATAGGTAACGGGTATAATATAAATCAATTTGATTCTCCCACAAAATTTAAAGACAGTAACAATTTGGATGGGTTACCTCAGGTTTATTCGCAAAATGAAAGTGTTGTAGTATACCCTTTCTGGGGGGATTCAGAATATGAACAAATATCTATCACAAGAAAAGACATAGAAATACAATATGATTTTAAACCAAGTTGTGTTTTTTTAGGATGCCTTTTTACTGATAATCAGAAGAACAGTATATCAAACAATTGTAAACCTGAAACATCACTTGGTGACGCAGGTCAATTAACTACAAGTGAAGGTACGATTGAAATGATAAGGAAAACTTATTTTGACGATGTTGAAGAGTTTAAAATAAACGGAAATCAGTTGATAGATTCTAATGGGGTATGGTGCTATCAGATACCAATGAATTTAGACTACGTTGGGACTGACGAGTTTGGAAATATAGTACCGACAAACAATCCCAATAAAGGTATACCGACGAGGGCGAGGGTTAGGTTTAGGGTATCATTAAAAGATGACGGGAATTTGGCTTCTTCTGTTCATAGTGCAAAGTATCTGATACCTAATAATCCTGATATTAATTCGGAGTCTATTACACCTAAAGTTGTTAATTACAAAAATGATGACTATTACGAATATGGTACATTTACTCCCGAAGAATGCTTCAGAGATTTATATTGGAATAAGGTATATACCGTAAAATCTTACATACCAAGGATACAAGGAACATCGAATTATCAAGACGATGGATTTATAGGTATAAAATCCGTTAATTCACATGCTTCAGAGTCTCATAACCCATTTCCTTACAATAAATTAAATTTAAAATTTAAAGTATCCGCTTATTCGTTAATGCGTGAGGTTTATGGAAAGAAGAATTCGTGGTCTGAAATATGGAATCTTATAAAGGGAAGGAATACGGAAGCCACAAATGATGCATTACTTGAACGTGTAAGCGAAGACAGTGACTCAATAGGGTTAGATTTTTATAATGATTGGATAAATGGGGCACTTTATTTTCCGTTATGGTATAGACGGTATAGGCAGAAAAGCAAATATAAATCCGGAGAAGACGTATTTGAAGATAGTTTTTGCAGGTATAATAGTGGCGGGACCATGTATTTGGTAAATACATGCGATCTACCGTATAATAATGTCAAGTTACTAAAATTATCATATCCGCAAAAAAGTTATTATAACAGTAAAAATAAAGGAAGTGACAATGATATCTCATATGCTTTTGAGCATAATGACGGAAAAATGTGCGGACATGGTTGTATTTTTGACCATAAAAATGCTGATAATACTCACGTTTATTATTATGTAAACGGAATGGCAAACAATTCATCATCGGTATCTGATTATGTGAGGTGTTTTTCCACAGACATTGTTATGCTTGGTAGTTTAATTGACAATGATTTTGATTCGATTCCGCAGATAACAGATACGTATCCGTCAACAACAAGTAACATATTGCCCATTTCAAATGAAAAGGTTACTGTTAACGACGGTTTAACTGATGATACTGAAGTTAATACAGCAGAAACAGAAGTATATAGCAGCACAACGTCATATATAAATGGCATGAATTGGGGGTTAATATGGCAAGACAATTCGCCTGAAAAGGTAAATAAGGAATTAAGTGAAAGTTATAGTATTTTCAACAACAAGAAGTGGTCAGATAAAAAAATGTGGTACCGTGATGGTGTTCTTTTCGGGTTTGCAAAACAACGTGCAAAATTCGGGTGGAGTATAAGGAGATTAGCGAGTTACTTAATGAAAAGAACCGATATAGTTGCAGGTACAAAGCCAAAATCGTGCATAAACGTTGAAAGGCTATGTGAATTAGGCGTTGGAAAAGATGGATACTATGCAGATACAAATAACAATATATCGTTGGGTTTTGATGGGTTAATAACAAGGCATGAACTGTTAGATGTAAACGGGCGCTCTTTGTTCGCAACGCTTAATTATAACAAATTAATTAAGAGAAGAGAAAATAAATCTACCGGTTATGAAACATATGATTTAAAACATTTGTATCCGTCTAACTTTGACGGTAGAATGGGGCAATTCATAGAAAAGTATACTGATGGTTATTCGAGTGATATGGCCTCAAAGGATTATCTGAAATTCCGTTTTGGCCCAAATGGTACTAAAATGTACTATGCCGATTCAGGTAATTATCATTTCCCGTTATATGACAATTCGTTCTATTTCTTCTTCGGATTAGTCCGTGGAAATTCGGCTATGGACATATTTAGAAGAGATTATTTCACACCGTGTAAGGATGGCAATATATACACAATGAAGGTGGATATAGTTAATTATCCAAGAATATACCCGTGTGATGATAAATCAGGAAGAATAAAGATATCATCATCGAAATCGAATATAGCGTCGGTAGAATGGAGTAACAATATAGAAAGCGGACACACAGACCTCACCAACGCAAATGAATATGTTATAGATGGTCTTTATAACGGCACATATACTGTTAAAGTTACTGATAATTATGGTAATTTTATTACTAAAAAGGTACTTGTGTCTTCAACAAATACATCAATGTCAATAAAAACCGAATTAGAAGGAAATGAGTATGTTGTTTCAATTGATTGTTTATACATTAACGGTGATAGGTATGTCATAGATCCGTATGCTTATACTGAACCCGATATAAGCACAAACAAGTTACATGTTTATCGTGTAATAGATACCGACAGAAACTCATATAGGTGGATAAGGATATCATTAACGTATATTCTTCCGAAAAACGGTAAATTTAAAGATAATTCATTTGTGTTTGATGAAAAGTTTGGGGCCGGCGTCTATTCAATAGAGTTAAAGACTGATGACGAAAGTGATACCTGTGAAAATTCGATTGTCGTCGACACTGAAACAATAGAATTAAGTAAAAGTGACACAGATATAGCCATAAATTATGTACCGGCCTCGTTATTTTTACCGTCGACAGGAAATAGTGGTAGTTTTAATGAATTTATAAGTCCATCGTGGTCCACTGATTATAACTTTTCTGATGATGAGGTTGGATATAAATTTAATGCTATAGCAAGATTATGCCAATTCATTTTTAATGAAAACGCTTCCACACATAAAGTTGAGATAAAGCCCACATCCGACGGTGGCGAGTATTTAAGGTGGGTATATGATAATCAAAGTAATCAAATAAGCATAAATTGTGATGGTGGTACAAAATATTTACCTGTCAGTTCATTAACAACACAATATGTGGCAGGGTTTACGGGGGATGAAAGATTACCGATAAGCGCTAATAACCTAAAAAAGGATGTAGATAATTGGGAGTTGAACATCACCAACGGCGACATCGTTTTAACCGATCAAATTTATATCGATTATATAAACGACGCAATCCATGACTATTATAAGATACCCATTATCGACAGGAGATTCATTGGGTATAATTTAGACATTATATTAGGTGTTAATAATTCTGTTATTAGTAATGGCAGTAAGGTTCATGGCGGTATATTAATGGGATATGATATTAACACGAGAAGTGTTTTAAGTGAAAACGGTGAAACTGAATATGTTTACAATGATTCATTGGATGTTGTAAGAAACAGTTCAGGAAAGGCGTATTTATACAATGCTTCTTTTAACGGCGTAAATATAACCGAAAGATTAAGCGGTAACAGATTTAATGGGCAAATAACGGAAACCATAACCGTCGATAACGATATAGTAATTAATGGAAGTGATGATTTTAATTTAAATCTTACGAGTTGTTCATATGACGGTTTGAAATCGGAAAATAACGGCATAAACGGATATACAGCAACGGTATTACCGGGTGAATTCATGGAAGTTCATGTACCAAGAGAATCATACTATAATTACTCGTTAGTATGTCAGTATACTTCAAACGGGGATTATAACGGATGTTTGTATTATCTACAACCGACAATCGGAAATATGGTAGAATATGATGGTTTTACTGAAATAAGCGATGATGTGTTATACATAAATGGCACAAGTGCGTTCACAATATCTGATGAAATGTTAAGCAATGTTGTTTCAGGTACGTCAAATGAATCACATTTTATGTGTGAGCACAAATTAACGGTTAAGAACGGAGACAATAAAACAGTAAATATCACGACAAAAATATCAGAAGAATCCGATATAATTAAAGAGTATCCGTTTGAATCGGTTACATATGATTCGGATAAAATATATATCAACACTAATGACACAGGTATAACAAGTGTGTATTGTTTTGCAAAGGTAAAGATATCAGATGAAAGTACTGAAACGGTATATGATTATACTTTTTATGGAAATAAAAACGGGAATAATTGGGAAATAGACCTCTCCGGGTTGGTGTTAGAATCAAATGTAGTGGAATTATATTGGATTTTTGACAACCAAAAAATAACATACAAGCAAATTAAGACTCTTTAAGTATGCAGATACCATTAAATAAAAATACAAGCAAAGAACACACTAACGTCAGTAATACGGTTTATGTGGATTTGTCTAATACCAATGGTGTATTACCAAGTGGCTTATATAATAAAAGTGTTGATTCTTATGGCGTTTATTTAAAAGAGCGAAAAGAGTCTGATAAAATTAGGCTTATCGTTCAGATTAACAGTTATGCATCGAACGTGCTTTTCAACCCAATAACAGAAGTTGTTAAAAATGAAGGATCAGACGAGGTAGAGTGCCTAAACTTTATTTCAAATAACGGAAAACATATAAATGGCACAGTTGGTCATACGCCCGATTATAAATGGAATTACTCGGCCTTTACTGAAGATACGCAGATTTCTAATGCGAAATGCGGGTATGACTATCATTGCGGGATAGATATTTTTAATAATCATATATTAAGAAGCAGAAATTTTAAGAGTATTGAGTACCATATCAGTTCAGAATTTAACACTATTTCTGATATAATGTACGACAGTGACAATGAGGAAGTGATTGATTGGCTGCCATCGAATGACAAAGAACTAAGAACAAGTGAAAACTCGATAACTGGCGACGGGTTTTCGAATATTCATGTCTATGGTGAATATAATGATGCTTATAGTTTTAACGATTGTATTTCTGAAAAATTAATCGAAAGAAATGGATGGTTAGGGTTTATAAACGGTTCAAAAATGCCGTCTTATGATAAAGACGGGAATGATTTAGATATAAACAAAGTTCTAAACAACTATAAAGCGGGTGATTTTATAGATATGTACCCTTCACGAGATTTATTTTCATTTGCGCCAAAATACAACAAAGAAAAACGGCGTATCGAAAAAAATTGGGAATATTGCCTAATGTTTCCTTATTCATCGACTACAAGTGGTATTAGTTGTATTAATTCAGAACTAAAGTCTTTAAAGATATGCTGTTTTGAAGAGGGTATAATAAATGACAACGGGCAGGAAGTAATTAATATGTATACGGTATCTCAACATGGGTTATCTGAAGGTGATTACATAAACCTATACAATGATAATAATGAGTTGGTAGCGTATAAATTATTAGTAACTAATGTCATTAATAAATATATTTTTCAGGTATCTTCTGACGGTATAAAAATAAGTGATAAATGGTATCATGTTTCTGGCGACACTGTAGTAGAAGCCGAAGCGCCAAATAACAAGATATCAGTAAATATGACATGGGATGATGGAAACGGTAATGTTTATGTTGTTACCCCATCCAACTTTTTAATAAACTTGGATGAAAATTCTCAGAATATGTCATTCAAAAAAAATGTCAATGATTATGAATGTGATTATTATTGCAGGATTTTTGCTAAATTGCCAAATTTTAAAAACTTAAATGATGGGGATATCGTAAATGAAGAAACGCTTTACGGGTATGACCCAAAACTAAATTTTGGCGATGATCAGCGTGACCTGATATATTCATACGGAAAAATTGATTTTGAAAACCACGTAAATAAATTTGGATTTTCAAAAACGATATATAACGATGATATTGCTGAAATAGTGTATACTGATGATATTGATTTGAGATACTTGAAAGATAATTTAGGCAGACCGTTATCAGAGATATATCTAACCGTATTTAAGACTAATAAAGGACATGAAATATGGTATAATAAAGATAGTTGGGATGATGAAGGAAAATTGAAATCAGGTAATAGTGACGATATTGAGTATTCGCATTGTTTCGGTGACGTGTCTAATTTATTTATCCTTTCTGATATATCCAGATTAACAGGCAAATATAAAAATGATGCTAAAATAGTCACCAAAGACGGTGTAAAATTGTTGTATAATGATATATGCTGTTACAACTACGGGAATTGCATTGAAGAAGTGATTCAGCCATCTGTGTTCAGGTTTAATACGGTACAAAGAGAACTTAAGACAGGGGAAATAGACGGAATATCGAGCATAACGTACAGGGATATTGTTTCAGGAGACTATGATGACACAGGTTTTTTGACTGAACAGGAAAGTATACCGTTGGTAGGTGATTACAAAGAAGGGTATTATTATAAAGCGTCATATCAGATACCTGTTCATTATTATTCGGACTTAATATATGAAGAAGAATCAAAAAAATATGAGATATCGAAAATATCCCCGTTAACTATATTAAATAAGACCTATTATAAAATAACTTCTTTGGATGAATTTAATGTTTCGATAAACGAAAAAATAGAAGTTTATGAGCATACTACGACGAATGTTTACATAGGCAAAGTTAATCAAATATTAGGTAAAAATGTAATAGTTGTCGAATTCTTTAATGAAATCACAAACAAAACTAATGATGCGTTGCCTGATATGACTGATTTCAACAATTTGACGCTTTGTACGAGAAACGAGTATACACCGTATTATGCCAATTTAATGAAGGACGGGTCATGCAGATATCATTTTAGAAAATTCAATAAAAATGATGATTTTTCACCATTTGAAACTTATCCGTTCTTAAATGGCGCCTTTTATATAAATAAGAACATTAATTTTTATTTAAGAAGGGAAGACCCTAACGGTAATTACAATTTATGGTCAAGCAGTTTTCAATTTGAGCCTGCAGGTGAGAAATATTTACCATTAGAAAACTCGGAAATAGATAATTATTATTCAGAAGAAAAATTAGACGAATGCGGCACATTAAACTTAAAGCGAATAATTCAAAAGGCTATAAAATATTAAATTATTTTGATTTCTATGTTTCACCGGATATGTCATTTATTTCGGGTGTGACAGATGTAGATAATTCTATTACAACCGGCGATAATCTTGTTATTAGGGATAATAACACCGGTTCTGATATGCGAATTATTATAAACACAAGAACCGTTTTAAGGCAAGGGGTGGTTAAATATAAAGAAATTATACCGATACATTCTTTAAGAAACACTGAATCTGATAAAACTGTTAGGTATATTGAGTATAATGGTGATATTGTATATGAATACATTTACAATGGTGTACAAGGCTTTTTAGTTAATGATTCGTTCTATGAGTCGTTTGATAATATCTCTGATTTAACTATAAACGGCGAGTCATATATCGAAGACATGAAGGTAAGTATAGGCGGAATAGACTATATTGTTGAATTTGAATATGACGGGACTAAGTATACTACACCCACGATAAAAGAGACAAGATATTCAGAACCGGTTGATAAAATCAACGGTTTCCCGTATAAAATATGTGATTATGCTCCGAGTAAATGGAAAAGAGTTATTAAATTTTATTCTGAAATCCAAAATAAGCACAATTTAAGTGTTGAAAAAGTGTCTATTGGTGGATACCATCCGTTTATTGTGTATAATGATGTGAAATACTATGTGGACGAAATATATTTTTTGTCTAAAAATGGAGGGTACGACTTACCGGAGGATGAATTATACGGGTATGGCGTGATAATTGACGGACAAGTTTATAGACCTGTTCTTTTTGCTAATGAAAATGGAGTGGACGACCCAAGCACATTTATAATAACAATGGATTGGTTGATGACAAAACCATCAATAAACATTGATGTTAATGGGCGTTTTATTCCGATACAATACGAATTACGTGAAAATAAGAATGGAAATAAAATTATGATATTTCTATCAAATGATTTTGAAAACGTATATAACGGACAGAAAATGTATTTGGAATCAAACGGGGTTCATACTCAAAAAGTGCTTTTTAATGAAAACGGCGAACCGTACATAACGGATGGTACAAATATTTACATGGTAGAAAATGACGGATATGACACTATAACAATAAATGATAGAACATATAGATTGAACTATATAGACACTTATCTTTCACACGCATATGTTACGTTATATGAAGGTGAAGACGTCATTTTTAAAATTGAAGACCATGAAGGGGTAAAAAAGGCCAAGTATTTATATAAAATAATACAAAAGGAAGAAGACGGAAAAATAGTATATGCCAATGACGACGTTGGCTATGAGATATCCGAAAACAGTGGCGTGACAATAGACAATGTACCGTACAAGGTTTATTTTTCAGAATTTAATGATGAATACTCATACTATGTTGATATAAATAGTACGAAAAAAATAGCACTTAATGTTGATGAAGTCATTGGATCAAGTTTATTGTTGTGCTCTATAGATTTTTGGATGCAAGGAATGTATGACACCGATGAGAATAACAGGTATTATACCGATGAAGCCACTGAAGACATTAAAGACGTGATATTGTATGGAAATTCACAATATTCGTTATTTTCTTTAGGTAATGATATTCTAAAATACCCTGAAATAAACCCACAAATTGGATATGACATTGCAGTGATATCCGAAACACCGATATCGTTAAAAAAAGCGTTTGGAATATTAAATAATATTACGATATATAAAGAGAAGGAATATGCTGACGTGAAAGTACTTCTTGGAAACAAGAACAGTAACGACTATACAGGTGAGGATGTTGTAAATAATTATTTGTCAAATAGTATTGCAGAAAACAATATAAATAAAGTGGTTGACATGGAGAAGGACGTATATTATCCTTCTTACAAAAAGAACATAGGGGTTGATGACTTCAATCTTTCAAGCGAATTAAGGTTTAATTTACATTTTAGAACAAGATATCCTGATACATGGAAGATTATAAGTGACGAAACTGAATTAGTTAGTATATCAGGTGATACTTCAGGAGAAATTCATTCTGTTATCGAACACATAAACAGCGAAAACTCAAATTGGTTTATAACAGATTACTACCCGTATAAGAAATATTTCGAGAGCAGTGCAACAACTGTGTCAGCATGTACTGAATGCGGACATATTGTCAATGACCGCGATTTTTATAAAGGGATAGAACCCGAATATAATGAAAATCGGAATAGATATTCAGGTGGCGGATTTACAAGAAACTCACCCGTACAAAGGGTTCTCGGCGGTCGAGGTTTTGGTATAATCGAACGCGGTGGCACCTCCCAAAGAGAACTTGAAACTAACGGCTTGAACGAATGGAAATGCCCTGTTTGCGGAAACGAAACAATGGAAACGGTTGATGTTAATACTTATGACGTAAGTAAAAGATTTCAAAATTTATCAGATCTTATAGGCTTTTTAGGCTTTACAGATAATGATGTCGACTATAGGTCGCAAAAAATAGCAAAATCATTTTTAAGGCTATCATATTTTAGCACACCAGATCCAAAAACACAAGTACTTCTAAGTACTTCTACAATATTTTTAGATGAAAACGCCTTGGCTCAAAAGAGGTACAGATACACGCATTTGAATCAAAATGATAAGTATGCTTATGAATATGTTTCGTATGAAAATAATGAAAACTCGCATTTGGATATTACAGTTGATTCAGAAGTGAAGGACGATTATAATTTTAGCGATGAATTGCGAATGGGTTCTACTATAGTGGTTAAAGATGATTTTCTAACTGAAACTTCATCTGAAGGATTCAGGTTGTATCTCTTCAAAGAATATGCAAAAGGAAGGCGAGAAGTAACAATATACTTAAAGGTTGATTTTTGCCATGCCGGATACGGTTTAACAATACCATTCATTATTCCGACAAAGAAAGAAAACGGCGTGGCAACACCATTATATTTAGGAAATTCAGAAGATTTGGAGAAATTAAAAAATGGTGTGACGGCAAATGATTTATATGACAATCTGTTTATACCTATTAATATCAGGTATGATGAAAAACTTAAAAAATATATTTATTATTTACCGGATAATTTGGTTGAGAATGTTTACACCGGAACAAATGATGATATCATGGAATTTAATTTATTTGAACTAAAATTTAAAAACGAATCGTTCTAAATGGAGACAATAAAAAGGGTTGTTAATTTATCTAATCTTGTTTCAAGAGTGCCTTCAACAATAAATTACTTGGATAAATATTGGGTAATTGACGGGGTGAATGGCAAGAGGTTTAGCACTTTAACTGAGGCTGAATCTTTTGCTGATACGCACAATTTATCAAATCGACAGATAAATACCATTTATGATTATCACAGTATTAACGATGATATTGCAAATGGTAATTATGGTAAAATCATATCAACAATCGAAATACCTGATGAATTTGTAGACAAAATAACTGATATTACGGATGTTAATGTTAACATACCAAATGAAAATGGCGGATATTATCAAATAGATAATTTATCTGTTAAATATATTAAATCTCAGGTTGATTTGGGGCTTGAAAAAATATTTTATTATTATAAAGGTGATATATATTCATGCGAAAGAAATGATATAAGTGGCAGTCCAATAACTTTGGATAGTATTATATTAATGTCGAAAAAGCATAAATATTTGAGCTTTTCGACACTTAACAAGTGGTATGTCTTTTTTAAGGAATATAAAAAACTGTTAAATAGTGGGAAATTTTTGAAAGGGTATTCATCCGCTAGAGATTATTATTTATCTGAAGTTGGTTCAGTTGTACCGGACGAAATAACCAAAATGGACGAACTGTTTGAATCAAGGGGCGGTGACGATTTTCTAAATTTTATAGAGTTAAACTATATTCCCTGTTTTAACATACCAAAGGAATATCACGGATCATGGGGTACAACTTACTTGTATTATAGTGAAGTTGTAAAATGGATAGGATGGTTAATGGTTAACGGTGAGAAATACAAAACCTTTGAAGGTCAATGTGCTATATCTGAAAATTGTTGTGAATGCGAGAAATATTTTAGACTTGGTGGCGAACATATGTTAGAACTATTAGAGGATTGGGTTAGTTCGGTTAATATCGAAAAATCCGGCTCAATAAACAGCAGTAATATAACATTAACAATTCCGATAACCTCTAAGTATATCACAAATGGAATGATGTCACCATCATCAGAAGAATGGTCTGACAATGAAAAGTATAGCCAAGGAAGTGTTGTTTATGAACCGTTCATAATAAATAATAATGGTGATAAAGAGTATTTTTATAAGGTATATATATCTAATGTACCTGATAACATAGGAGAGAATAACGAATACGGACAGAGGGTATTTCAGAAGGAAAAATGGCTTGATTATACTGAAGAATATATCCAAAAAAACAAGGATAAATTCGCTACGAAGAATTATTGTTATAGCATCAATCATGAAAACGAAATAATATTCAATCCAACAGACGAAAAAATGGAAATTGAATATGAACCTGTGGTTTATGAACATGGGTTTATATTAATAGACGGTGAAATATATGAAGTGATAAACGGAAAATATGCGGTATACAGTAACGCCAATAATTCACTTTTACCTGAAATTAAAATACCGGTTCAGGAAGAAAACGGAGTTTACTACTGCTATGTGGATGGTATAAGGTATGATGCGATAGAACGTAATGGTTCTTACTATTTTGCTTTTGGTGGCAACGAATATTGTATGGTTAACAGCGATTACAACAACCATGCCGAAGGCGATTATGATTATGTACTGTTTAAGGGCGGGTTATATTTGAAAGATGCCGATGAAGATTCGTTTATTATAGAGCGCAATGGCTATTCATACCATTATGATATATTTGATGGGTATGTTATTATTGATGACATTTTTTACTGCATAAAAAACGGGAAATTATTAAGGATTAGCGGAAGCACAACACCGGAATATCCGCAAAAGGATATTTTCCAAAATTATGAATATTCGAATGAAGAATGGGTAAACAATGATATATACCCAAATGTTATTTACAACGAAAACGGACTAAATTGCGTTAAAATTTTATACCCTTATGACATCATTAATACCGATGAGATAACCGGATATACAAATTCAAAACTGCTGTCGTTAAAAACTAAAGAAGAATTTATAGATAATTTAGGGAATACAATGCCTGGGTATTATGATAGAAATGTCAATGAGGCGCTATTTTATCCTGAAAATGATGCCATTCTTAATTTATACTATAGCGTTGGAAATACGAACAACCTTGTTAAAAATGAAACCATATTTGGTGATGACAATATAGTTTATTACAACGGTGACATTATAGATGAAATAAAAATATATTACAAATATAATAATGGCGATATTATAAAAGACGCCATTGTTACTTTAAAAAATGGTGAAAACGGGTATATTTTAAACGGCGATGTTATTGAGGGCACCGTAGTTGAAAATACGTTAGGCGGTATAAAATTATGTGAAGACACCATTAAAGAAATTTACAGTGGGGACACATATGAACCTGAAAAAAAATTATATTGCGATATAACATATTATTTAGATGCGACTCTCGAATACAATAAAATAGAAAATAAAATAAGGCTATCCGAAAATAAAAATAAAGGCATCAGATATACCGACACATATCAAATGAATCTTGAAGTGTACCCGTATTACATGTCAAGTATTCAGAAATATTTTATTAAATATTACAATATGGAACAAATTGGAATGTCTAAAATTTCGATGAAAATAAAAGTATTGTATTTCGATTTTAACGAAGTCACAGAAAAAGACTATTCTTTTGAAGAACGCAACGGATACAGTGATGACAATAGAGTTATTGCCACACCTGTTTACAAAAATGAAATGCTAAACAGCATAATAATGCCTCAAAAAGTTAATTCCGATATTTATATAGATAGAGGAAATGCAAGGGCGTTTGACAGGCATTTGATGCTTCACGGTATAAGAACCTTAGACGCATTAGAGGATTATCAAAACGGTCTAATTTTTAATATTAAAAAATTCTAAAAAACTATGAGTACAGGCTTTTACGGAACAATATTACCGGCGCAAATAACACCGAATGATGTTGATATATATTATAACTATGTTAGTGAAAGAAACAGTGACAACGTAAATGAATCCGTTTTTACAAAATTGGATTCAAATATACTATCAAATGTTTTTTATGAAAATCAAGAAGACGCTAATGACAATTTAGTCGAAGGTTTGTATAATTTAAAATTACCCTTAGAGTATTTTGGTCAAAAAGGGTTTTATACTGTTTACATTAAACCAAAAGAAGTTAAAATGGTTATATCGGATGTTGGTAATTTATCCGGTTACGAGAATGTGCGGGGTATAATAATAGACTCTAACATGGTTACTGATGAAGCCATGCGGTCTAAACTCCTGAGTAATGGCGGTGCCGTTGGATATAGAATTGTTTATTATGATGATAATGGTGAACGTCTTGGATATTACAGGGTAATAACGTCAAATAATAGGTGTGAGCCTATCATATCAACAAATGCGACTTCAAACAGTAAAGCATATTCTTATAGATATAACGACAGCGCTTCATTTGTTTTCCTAACGGTAACCCCATCACTTGCACCTAGTTTTAAAAGTTCTGCCACTCCTTTTATCGGAAAACCTGCTCAAAAAATAGCAATGGTGAACACCATGTTCGAACCGGTTATGCTTGACATAGAAATGGTAGACCATGATGCAGATACTATAAGCAATATGCTTGAAGGATCACAGGTAAGAGACCTTGAAAATGGGTTAATAACTACGTTTAATGAGAATAATCAAATTTACCATCAAGCAGAAGTCTTCACTTTAAAAGAAAATGGAAGGCCTATATATGAAGTATCGAACAAGAGGACCGATAACATCGATTTAACCCAAACAATAACCGACAAAATTTAAAATTGGCTAAAATGGCTTATATTAAATCTAAATCAAATTATGTATTAAAAACAAAGCACCAAATAACAAATGGCGGTACGGTATATGAAAGAGATATGAGTACCGTCAGGGCTAAAAATGGTTTTAATAACGGCCAGACACCAATTTATCGGTCCGGTAATTTTTTAATAAGTATCAATAACACTAATAATACTAAGAAAAACACTTTATCAAAGAACTGGACCGAAAACACAAGCGGGAATGTATGGAATAGTGCGATATTGCAAAATTACCAAACTGATGATAAATCATCATATGATAAGGAAATAGTAATAAAAAATAATTATTACGATTTACGTGATTTTGCTTATTTCGGTTCTTGTAGCGAACTGATAAGGGCGTCCATTAATAATATTCTAAGTACATTTCCCGGTGAACTGTTCGCTCCATTTAGCGCGAGAACAAACCATAGCAATGAATTTATTACCGAAGGAATAGTTGATTATTATAAAGTTTCATTACCATCAAACAAGGGTGGTAATGTTGTTATAAGGTTCGGACAAAGGATAGATAGAGACACTTCAGGAAATTACATATTCGAGACGGATGAATACGGTAATACGGTCCCTAAAATAGTTGGTAATGACAATGTGTTTCTGTTGGATAATCCGTTTAATATTGATATTCATTCACAGTTTAAGGACATATCTATAACCGAATTAGACCCATTAAAGTATTTTACTAATAATGGCTTTAATAATTATCAGGCCATAAATGAGAACGGGGAGAAATTTAATATATCATGGAAGGGACTTCCATTAGCCTCAGTATATGTGTCAGGAAATACTAACATATCTGAAGATATACCGTTATACATAACATATGTTGTCGGTGAAACATCTACGACAGAGCATAAAACAATGCTTTATCCCGGTCAGACATTAGAGAATGGTACTATTGTTGGGGTTGACTATTCAATTTGCATTGGTGATAAATTGGGTGTTGTTGAAATATATGTTATTGATGAAGACGGCGATGTGATAGATGTGCTAAAATATATCGTCTATGTCGGCGAAAACGGAAAATATGTATATGGTATAGACGCAAACGAAAAAAGTGAGAGAAAGAAATACATTTTCAATGTGGTGTTAAATGATGGAGAGGTAAGCGTCCGAGGAGAACTGAGGAATGCTTCGGTCGAATCGTATATTTCTGCAGCAACGCTTGACACAAACGCCGCATTTTTATATAGCATAAGGCCAAAGGAAGAATGGATAAATTTATTTTATCGTAATTTAGACGAATTTGAAAGGATACTCGTAAACCGAAAAACAACGCCGGCATACACCGCATACTTCAAAGTTACCCGCGAAAATGAAAAGGGGTACTACTATTCAATAGAAAGTTTCACGTTTCCAACAACATATGGCGGATATAATTTAGGTGGAAGCGGATATAAATTCGAATCGTATCTAAACAGCCTTATCGATGTTGCGACTTTTTACGATGAAAGGTTTTCTGATAATTTATATCGATCATTGACACATGAGGCCATAAAGAATTTTGATTGGTCGTATTATAAAGACGCCAATAACTTAGAAAAAGATTCGATTAAAGAATCTGCTGATAAAATCTCAAATATACTTCATGTTTTTGGAAGGGGTTTTGATAATTTGAAGCTATATGCTGATAGCATAAAAAACATTAATAATATATCATATGATGATATATCCAACATGCCTGATTATTTTTTCAGTGATAGTCTCGATACTGCCGGATGGGATATTCATAGCATATTGCCGCTTTCCATGAAAGAATATGATGACGAAGGAAATGAGATAGACATTGATGCGGACAGTGGGGACTGTCAAACAAGAAAAGACCTATCATGCAGGCGTGTTTTCTCTGTCATATCAGGCGGAACAATAACACCGTACAACAACAAGGACGGTAAATTTCCTGAAGGGTATTTTGTCGGATGCAAATCTGAGTCCGGTACATGTGAAATGTCAGAATTTGACACTGTAAACGGAGAAAAGATAAATGGTGATGTTTATTTTGACTGCTCAGGTGTTATGCGCAGGAGGATAAAAAACTATATGTCTGAAATTACTTACACAATGCCCGACGTTAACAATGAATTTGTTAAAAGATTACTTTTAAACAGTCCGTATATATGGAGGCATA
>Ga0256405_10002935_pt1 | contig 36899 bp, 31 predicted proteins | sample RumenRJG_02DNA_FD_189096 | JGI IMG/M metagenome (GOLD analysis project Ga0256405, IMG submission 189096) | Bovine rumen microbial communities from Lethbridge, Alberta, Canada - RJG_02 | ecosystem: Host-associated > Mammals > Digestive system > Stomach > Rumen | place: Canada: Alberta...
TGCAAAAGCTAACAATGAATTCCGCAAGGTGATAAAAGCCTACAAAAAGGCAGATCTGCTCATTCTTGATGAGTGGCTTATCCGTAAGCTGACGCCGAATGACGCATTCAATTTACTGGAGATCGTTTGTATATGCCGCTCGCAGAACCGCAGCTGCACGGACTTAAAACCGCACTTTAACGGTTACAAAACCGCACCTTTGCCGCTGGTGAACCGCACAAAAGAATGAGCCCGCCCGACACCACACCGGACAGGCTCATGTATGCATAGTTATCAAAACTTTGGATAATCAAGTTTGTTCTTATCAAGTATCTCTATGAGCTTGTCAATGTAATCCCGTAAGCGCTGTATCTCGATCCAGTTGCCGTGACACAGTTCATCAGCTTCCTCGAGTTCGTGGCGGGTCAGCTGATAATCCTCCCATTTCAGGCACTTATGATCTTTGCTGAAAGCACAGTAATCATTCATCACGGCTCAGCTCCTTCTGGCAGACCGTGACGCTTTCTCATGGAAACCTCTCCGTCGATCATGATGTCGTAGGCGTTGTTGACGATCCTGTCAATTATCGCATCGGAGATCGGGCTGTCATTCTCAGGATCCGGATTGATACGGTCGTACCAGCCTTCAGAGTGATACTGCGTGCAGAATATCATAGAACGCTCGATCCTTGCCTCAATGATCTCCAGCAAGTCATAACTCTCTGCTGGAGTGAGCTTGCGGATAAGCCACTCATCAAGGATGAGCAAGTCGACTTTCTTGTATGCCTTGATGACCTTGCCAAATTCATTGTTGGACCTTGAAACAGAAAGCTCATCAAGAAGATCCGGAAGCCTTATGTATCTAACTGTCTTGAATTTACGACAAGCAGCGTTACCGAGAGCACAGGCGATATATGTCTTTCCATTTCCGGACGCACCCTTGAGGATAATATGCCTCCCTTCATCAACATACTTGCAGGTAGCAAGACGAAGCATCCTGCCTTTGTCAAGATGTCTGTCTTCAATGTATTCAATACCTTCGATCGTGGCATTTGCATCAGAGAAATGAGCGTTCCTGATGAACCTGTCAAACTTGTTGTTCTGTCTGCGATTCCACTCGGCATCGACGAGCAATGCGAGACGTTCTTCAAACCTGAGGATCCTGTAGCTTTCGGCGTCGTCAAGCTGACGTTCCAATTCACTTGCAAGAGCGTTCATTTTCATTGCTTTAAGGCATTCTATCGTGCTGTTGATCACTTATCGCCACCTGCCTTTCTCCAGTAGGCAGCGCCACGGGTAATGCCATATTTGCTGCTGTTGTTGCTTTGTGAGGCAACATTATCCGTCTCTTTGCGGTTCTTCAAGAGTGTTGTTATCGTACGAACAGACGGTGACGAAGTGAAAGCCAGCATACGCTCACAAGCGGCTTCAAGCTTTGTCTTCCCGTAGCGTTTCTCAAGCTTTTTAAGGCTTACACAAGCCTTGTATCCCTGTTCGGGAACGCTGCCGGAGGTAAGAAAATACTTGATGACTTCTTCGGTGTACTTTCCGACAGTTTCTGCCCATGATTTGAATTCATCAGCATTGCAGTCCATATATGCACGGTGATTAGTTGGCATATGCTCGGGCTTAACAACAGGCCGAACGCTGTACTTTTCAAATCTTTTGTGAGATGTCATACGGCTGCCCTTGAAGTACACCTCGACAAGATCTTTGGACAGCCGTATCTGCACCTGTTCACCTATGAGGTCGAAAGGTACGGAGTATTTGTTGAGCCCGTCCGAGATCAGATAGTCATTTCCGACTATCTGCTGTTTCCACACAGATGGCTCAAAAGGACGCTTCGGCAGAGGCAGCATGAATTCCTTTTCTTCTGAAAGATATGCTTCTCTGCGGCTGCCCGGTCGTTTCTGAAAAGGCTTTGTATTAATGACTTCAAGCCTTTCTGCAACAGCGTCCCTCACTTCCGCAAAAGAGAAGAACTTGCGCTCACGCAAAGCAGCGGTTATCCAAGTAGTTGAGAAGCCAACAGAACGTTCAACAAGTCCTTTATCCTGCGGCTTGCGGACACGGGCAGGAACGATAGCGGTGCCGTAATACTCGGCAAGTTCACGATAACTCTCATTCAACTGAGTTTCATAGCGCGTGTTGGAAGTCACGCCCGTCTTGAGATTATCGGGCACCAAAACCCTTGTCACGCCACCGAAGTATCCGTAGGCATGGACATGGCACATCAACCAGTTCTCCTGCTTCATGTCTGTGCAGGCTTCAACGTAAAGATAGCTGCTGCACGGTAGTGCAGCTACAAACAGATACGCCTTGTACTCCTCGCCTGTAACGCTGTCAAAGTACGGTATCGTGCCGCCCGCCCAATCGACCTGCATAACATCTCCGGGCTTGTGGGTGACACGCATCGTAGCCTTTGTGATACGAGCCCAGCGACGGTATTTGTCGCCAAACTGCGTACTCATGTAAGGTGTTTCGCCGTTTGCATAGGCATGCTCACAGTATTCCTGCCAGAGCAGCGTAAGTGTAACGCCTTTCTTTGAAAGTTCTCGGTGGATGTAGGCATAATCAATGACCGCATATGGCGAAGAATTGCTGCAGCGCTTACCATAAAACAGCTCATCAAGCACTTCATTGGTCACATCGTCTTCGAGAGGCCATGAAATGTTCATCTCATGAGCCTTATCCAGTGCTGACCGTACTGTCTGGTGTGAACTCCGCACACTTGTTTCAATGCTCCTCTGGCTGTATCCCTTTGAATACAACTCAAGGATTTTTCGATAGTTCGTCATTTTCGAACCTCCTAATACTCAAGTCACACATTGCTGTGTGCTGTGAATATTATATCGGTTCAGGATAAGTGCGGTCAATGCCTGGCAGAGTGCGGTTCAAGGTGCGGCAGGCTGCGGTCGAACCCCCGTGCAGCTGCGGTTCTGCGAGCGGCATATACAATCCTGCGCAGGGGCATGAAAAAGGTCTTGTTGAAGGTCTGGTGGGTCTTGTCAGAAGGAACTTTTTCGTGCCTGTGCCAAATATCTCAACGCTTGAGGAACTCAATGAAAAGCTGCTTGAATACTGTAGGAGATACAGAGGTCATAAGATATCCGGCAAAAGCATGACCGTCGGAGAAATGGCTGAAAACTGCAAAGAACACTGGATACCTTTGCCGCCGTTTCGCTTTGATACTTCAAACCAGATTCAGGTGAAAGCTGATGATTTTTCCCTTGTGAGATTCGATCACAACAAGTATTCGGTACCGTATCAGTACAGTTCAAAAACGATAACTGTCAAGGGCAGCGGCAACAAGGTCAGAATGATATGCGGCGGAGATATTATCGCCGAGTATGACCGTGATTATCATCACAACCAAATCCACTATCGCCTTGAACATTACATAGGACTTATCGAAAAACGTCCGAGATGAAACTCGATAATCATAAAGAGATATACACTTTCGGTAGAAATGAGCTAATCTCTCGTTTGGCTTAAACGACTGTTCGGTATGTAATATTTGCACATTTTTATTATGCACAACTATCGTCTGTTGTGAATTCCTACAAAGTTCCTTTAAATCCACTAAAAAGAACTATTTTTTCTTGTGTTTTTCGAGAAAATATTACATATATATATTACCCTGACTTTTTAGGTTAGATCAAAAAAATGAGGAGGTTCGTTTTATGAACGAAAAGTACTACAAGCAAAGCCCGAAGTATCTCAAAGAATACTTTGACTATTTGAGTTCCGTCAAAGCAAGAAGCGATACGACTATTGATGGATATTTCAATGACATCAGAGTATATTTGAGATATTTAAAGGTGTATCACCAGCAGGCATCAGAGGATAATTTTGATAACATATCAATAACTGATGTACCGCTGGAATGGCTCAACAATGTAAATATAGACCTGCAAATAAAAGTCAAGCCCTAAATCGAAAAAAATGATAATATTTTTCAAGGCAAAAAATGAGTACGACAAAAAGACCGCCGAAGCAGTCTGAAAAATGTATTCATGAATGGCTATTAAGTCTAGGGTTCTGCAGCAATTAAGACTTCTTTTACTCTCGCATAGTAAATACGAAGAAACTTGTTTGCAGCGGCATTCATGTATGAATAGTAATGCTTGCCTTCTGATTGCTTCTTAATCAGAAAATCGTACACGGGATTATCGACCGGCTTGGTTTGCAACAGTACTTGCATAATGATGAAAATAGTTCTTCGCAGAGCACCTGAGCCTTTTTTGGTCATAGGATTTGTTTTTGAAATCTTTTGACCGGAATCATCATCCTCACTGTCGTAGCCAAAGTAAGCAGTAATTGCCTTTCTGCTGTGGAAGCGTCTTGGATCACCAATCTCGGCGATCAGCTGAGGTCCAACTGCTTTACCAACGCCGTACATGGACATTACAGTATCGTATTCGGGAAGCTGAGCTGCTGCACGGTTCATTTCAAGCTGGATAGCATGGCAGTACTCAGTGGCTGAATTAAGCATTGTAGCAGCTTGTATAACAGCAAATACAGTTGATTCTTCTGAAGGAACTCCGCTGATGCAATCTTTTGAAAAATCATATATTTTCTTGCAGGCTGTTTCTGTGAAGTGATAGGAATTGTTGTTGCACCACTTCTTGTACTTCCTTGAAAATGCCTTGATGGTGAGCTTTGAGATCATATCACAGTGAGGAAACGATAATACAAAGTCGACCCACTTTTCATGACCGTCTGAATCTCTGGGTGGAGATGTGAACAGCTTATTGATTCCGGGGTAAGTCAGGTCAAGTAAAGATATGAGATTATTGTTCATCATTGTCTTTAACTTAGAAGCATGCTGATATTGCCTGTTGAGCAGTTTCAAGGACTTTCTTAAGTCTTTCTGAGGAACATATTCCTTCAGGTCGACCCAATAGCTTAACGCATAAGAGGCGATCTTTAAAGAGTCCTTCTTATCCGTTTTAGGCTTTCTTAATGTGTTTCCACCGAAGTCACTGATAAGCACAGGATTGACTACGGAAACAAATATATTTTGTTCGTGGAGGTAACGGGCAATGGGTTCAAAATAGTTTCCTGTTGCCTCCATAACAACCTTTGTCTCACCACGGAGCTTCTTTAAGAAGTCGACTAATGCCGTTAAATCACTTCCGGTGTGAGCAACATCAAAAGGCGAAGCCACAACCTCACCAAAGGGACGTAGTACAGCAACCGTACTTTTGCCTTTGGAAACATCAATACCTACTGCGTTCATAACAAATGCATCTCCTGAATTGAAATTGTAATCGGGCAAACCACACTTTACTCATTACCTATTCAATCTGTTTGGTGACACGAACGCACATACTGTGGCTCAACCTGCATAAACCGAACGCTATAATGAAAGCATGGATGACAGTCTATATGACGGGCGCTTTGTCCCAAGGAGGGATCCGTCAGTCCAATTACTGCTTTCAGTATAGCTTAAGTAACAAGTACGTGTAAACCCTTACTGGTGTGCAAGGTTTTACCCGTCAATTATATTGTAACAGGGGGAATATGTGGTTTTCTCAATTTTACATTGAGCAGCAGGAAAAACAGTCCGAGAACGAGAGCAAGAAAAATATGTGCGTTAAAGCAGCTATATTTCTTTCTCACTCTCAACTATGACGACTTTAGCAATAAGGTCGTTGTAAATTTGGAAGTTCCGAAGTTCACACCGTCTATACCAAAACACCTTACGAAGCAGCAAAGCATAAAGCTGTTAAACAGCGTAGATTCAAGGCACAGATTAAGGGATTTGTGCATACTATTGCTCTTTTTAAGCTGTGGTATGAGGTTAAGTGAGCTTGTCGGGCTTAATGTAAGTGACTACAACGAGGAAGAGAGGTCTTTAAGACTTCTTGGCAAGGGTAACAAAGAACGCATTGTGTATTTGAACGATTCCTGCGAATATATACTAAAGAAATATATTAAAAGCAAAATGGACACATCAAAAGCGTTATTTGTTTCAAGTATGGGTAATCGCATACATAAAAGGAGAGTACAGCAAATAGTAGACGAGTGCCTTAAAAGAGCTGGGCTTGATAATCTGGGTATCACGACACACAAATTAAGGCATACCGCCGCTACATTGATGTATGAAAATGGAACAGACCTACTGATTATAAAAGAAATGCTCGGTCACGAGAGCATTTCCACAACACAGATTTACACGCACGTTTCAAATCCAAGACTAAAACAAGCCTGTGAAAATTCACCCCTCGCAAATTATTACGCAACAGATATTTGATGGTTTTACAGTGTAACCTTAACCAGCTTTGCTACAGGTTACACTGTAACATTGCGCTAAACTTCATCACAAAATATGATTAAAACATCGCAAAGGCATGATAAGAGAGGGCGCTTGTAAAAGTTACAGCGACTCATTAGAAGCGTAACGGGGTCAGTCCCAATAGGTAAGCCCCGTTTAAATAAAAGAAAGTTTCACTAAATAAAAATTTAGCGAAACTAAGGAGAGCATAACCGAAGACCGGGCTCACAAACGATAATAAGCCTATTTATGTCGTTTGTGAGCCTTATTCTGCTGTATTGATGAACCGTTGGTAAATATCCGGGCGCATTTTATGTTTTAATACACGTACAGCTTTGTCGTATTCATTTGGCACTTCATTAAATGTAGCTGTTTTCATTGGAACAAATCCAAGGTGCATATAGATACCAACAGCTTTATAACTCCAAGTCTGTGTATCAAGCCAGATCTCTGCGCCTGGTATCAGTTCATAAAAACAATACATCATTTGTGCAGCTACAAATCTTCCCAGACCAAGTGATTGATGCTTTGGTAAACAACTCAGTGCGTGAACGACTCCAATCGGATGGCTTTTCTTTTCGCCGAACCATGCAGTTGTAGTTGCGACAGCTTTTCCGTTTGATTCATCTATAACGTACAGCTGGCGCTGCTTAAGCTCTGCAATATTATCCTTATACAGATTAAAGCAATTCTGAGCTTCTGAGCGGTTTTTAAACTCACCTACAGCTGTTTGTATCTTAGCCCAGGCGTTTTCATCACCATCTTCGTAATACCGTACTTTATAGCCTTTTGGTATTGTTGGAGCTTCCGTTATACAGTTGTTTTGACATTTCAATATTATAGAATGAAAATCAATTGTTTTGTCAAGCATTTTGACACTTCCCTCTTTTACACGATTTGTCATTTTGTTTCATCTGTAAACTAATTATAACACGAAATCATTAAATAATCATTAAACTGTGCAAAAACGCGTTTTGGTGCATTAATTATCTCTTCTTTTTGTTCGATTTATCGACTTGTTTTTTAAGAAACTATTATTTAACCATTGATTTTTGTACCGAATTATGCTATAATTGGTTAGGTTAATCAAACTATTTGCATGAGGAGGCATTATCAATGAGTGAAGTTGTTGAACACATTCGTGATGCAATGATAAAAGGCGAATTGAAGGCTTTTTATCAACCTCAATATGATTCGATCACAAGCCGACTTAAAAGCGCTGAAGCTTTAGCCAGGTGGGTCAGAAATGATGGTATAGTTGTGCCTCCGATGGCTTTTATTCCCGAGCTTGAGCGTACTGGAAACATAGCAGAGGTCGATTGGTATATCTGTGAGGTCGTGTGCAGGCTTCTGAAAAGGCAGATTGCTGAGGGCGGTAAACAGGTTCCTATCTCTGTGAACTTTTCCAGATTCCACGTCAGAGAAAGCAATTTTGCTCTAAAACTATCTGAATTAGTCGATAAATATGAGCTTTCGCATGATCTGCTCGAGGTTGAGATCACAGAATCTGCTATGGTAAATGAATCAGACAGAATACTGGATTGGATCAAATCCATCAGAAATGCTGGGTTTAGCGTTGCAATTGACGATTTCGGAAGTGGTCTTTCTTCTCTTAGTTTTGCTAAGGACGTGCCTGCTGACATTCTGAAAATTGACCGTTCGCTCCTCAGCGGAAACTGCGAAAACGAAAAAGAACGTATAGTTCTTGAATGTATATTCTCTTACGCTAACAGACTTGGTCTTATGACCGTTGCTGAGGGCGTTGAAACAAGAGAACAGCTTGAATTCCTGCGTACCTGTGACTGCAAGAAGATACAAGGTTATATCTTTGCTAAACCAATGCCTGAGGAAGAATACATTGAGCTTTGCAAAACACATACGAAGATCGAAAAAACAGCTGATATTCTTCAGGCTCAGGCTCCTGCAAGTGCTGTAAATATGCTGATGAGCGTTATCTTTAAAAAGTATCCGCTTATCATCTTTGCAAACCTTACAAGAAATAGTTTCTATATGATGGCATATGAGAATTTCACATCAACCAGCTGCCCTTCAACTGGTGTTTTTGATGAGTTGATAATGCATGGTGCATCAACAATGCATCCTGAGGACAAAGAGATTTTTGCACAAACATTTGCAAGGGAAAAGCTCCTTCAGGATTATAAAGATGGTAAAAAAGAGGTTCGTTTGATAACTCGCCAGCTTGGTGATGACGGAGTTTACCGTAAGGTTGAAACAGTGGACTATTTCGTGAAAAGTGAGTCTTCAAATGATGTGATCACAATTACGCTGTGTGAAAACAGAGATTAGCTTGAATAATTACTAATAAATCAGGAGATCGAATTTTTATTTCGATCTCCTTTTTATAATGTGTGTTTTACTAAAATAATCAGAAAACAAATTCTTTTCCACAGCCCAGTTTGAACGAATAGATATAGCAGCTCTTTATGTTCGCTTTTTCTATTGTTCCGTCTGGATTCTCGCTGCCAAGAACGAGTTCAAGTGCTGCTTTGTAGAATTCAAGCTGCGTGCCGTACTTATCCATATCAGCAGCGCTCTTAAAGTTATCAGTCTTGTAATCTACAATAACATATCCGTCAGACTCTTTAAATACGCAGTCTGCGATACCCTGAATGATACCGTCGCCGCCTGTGATTGAATTGTACTTGTCGCTTACGCTGATATCCTTCATAGCGACCATGAATTTCTTTTCACGCATTATCTCTTCAGAACATTTCATTCGAGCGTAGAACTCAGAAGCGAAAAACGCGGCTACCCTATCGGTATAAACTCCACATGCTTCTTTTTCGGTGAAAAATCCCAGTTTTACAAGCCTGTCGAGCTCGTTTCTGACGCTTAACTCAGCAAGCGAATAATCAGCCAGTTCCATAAACTTGTGTGTGAAAGTTCCTCTTTCTGCACCTGTAAGCTTGGACTTGTTTTCATCGAGTTTTGGCAGGCTTGGGAAAAAGTCAGGGTTGAAATTGATAATTTCTCCGCTTTCATCAGTCGGAGCTGCAGCAATTGCTTTTTGTTCGTTCTCTAAACGAACTATCTCTGTAACAGAGAGCTTTGACGGCAGCATAGCTGTACCCTGTTCCCTGCTGATCCTTTCAGCTTCTTCAGAATAAGTATCATGCAGCCTGGTTACAAGACTTGGATCAAAAGCTGTCGATGTGCTTGATTCATCATCTGTTTCTTCATCTTCTTCGTGCGTGAGCCTTGACATTGTGATATTTATCTTTGGCTTAGATGGTCTGCAAACAATATCGTCAAGGTTTTCTTTATTTACTAACTGATCCTTTTTGTTTTCGTCGCTGTCATCTCTGAGCCAATCTGAAAATTCCTTGCCAAGATTAGCAAAGCTCAGTCCGCACATCAACCATCCCAGCATACTCTCACAAGAACTGATACATTCGATAAGTTCGTCCTTATCATTACACTTGTCGGCTGATACGAGCGTATTTTCAATCTTTAATTTACTGCTTGCAGGTGGACTTTTACGATTGCATTTTGGAGCAACCGATATGAACAGTTTTTCTTTTGCTCTCGTACAGCCTACATATAAAAGACGCAGTTTTTCGCTCTTTTCATCGAGGTCGTTCTGCCGAGCAAGTATTTTGTGATTTATATTAGTTTTTATCATATGCTGTGTGGCATTTTCAACTTCAAACGAAAAACAGTTGATATCATCTTCATTGTCAGTTACTTTGTAATGCATATAGATATTTGGTTCATACCTTTTATCTTTGACGTGCAAAAGGTCACAAAGGAACACATAAGGGAACTCAAGTCCCTTGGATGCATGGAATGTCATAACATTTATGCACTCGCCCGATGCAGTTATTGTTCCTGCCTGCTTAAATGCCTTATCATTGCTGTAAACCGAATCGATATATCTGAGAAATCCTGAAACGCCCTCATTGCCCGACTGCTCATAATCCCTTGCATATTGCAGAAACAAAAGCAGATTTGCACGCTTTTTGTTGCTTTCAAGATAGATAGATGTTACACTGAGAAGATCTGTTGCATCAAATATGTATCTTATCAGCTTTTCAAGGTCGGTACTCATTGCTCTATAAACAAAGCTCTCAATCATTTCATAAGTCTGCGAGCACTTTTTCTGAAGCTCTTTATCATTGTCAAAAACTCTCTCGTATTCAAAATCCTTAGTGTCTTTATTGATATATGAATAATGAGCATTTGAAATAACGGAATAAATTCCGTTGAGCGACTTGCTGTCTTTTCTGACACGCTTTTGCTGGATCTTCAGCATTTCAGTCGCTGTATATCCAAACACAGGTGACATAAGCATTGAAGCCATCGCTATATCATTTAGCGGATTGTCAATAACTCTGAGAATATTGAGCGCCAGCGTTATCTCACTCGCTTTAAGATATCCCTCGGAGTCCTGTGAATAGGCTTTAAGTCCGACATCTTCAAGCGCTTTTGCCATTTGATCAACAGTTTTGTTCCTCTGGAACAGAACACAGAAATCACTCGGTCTGCAATGGCGCATCTGACCTGTTTTTTCGTCATATACAGTATATCCTGAATCCTCGGCAAGCATACTTTTGATCTTTTTTGCGATCAAGTATTGCTCGTCATTGTATCTTGACTTGTCGAAAAACTGGTCACGTTCCAGAAGCAACAGTTCAACACACGATTGCTTATCGCCATCTGAAACCAGTGGATAGTAATCTGCACCAAATCTGAGTTCCTGTGATGCGTCGTAATCAACTCCACCGATTTTGTGATACATTATATTTGAAAAGATAAAGTTGACAAAGTCAATTATGCCCTTTCGACTTCTGAAATTCTCCTGAAGATTGATAAGGCATAGGTCATCAAAGCCTTTATCTGCGTCGCAGACAGTTTTGCTGAAAAGCTCAGGATTTGTCTGCCTGAACCTATAAATTGCCTGTTTTATATCGCCAACAACAAAAGCGTTGCTGCCCATATGGTCAAGGTCATCACCGTCAGAGAGTGCACGGAAAATAAGCTCCTGCAGGTTGTTTACATCCTGGAATTCATCAATGGTTATAAGCTTGTAGATACCGCTTGAGCGTATATCTTCACACAAAGGCGTACGAACTATTTTACCGTCTTTTATCTCAACGAGCAGATCCTTGGTCATCATTTCTACGTCGGAAAAATCTACTGCATTGCGCTCGAGCTTTGCTTCATACATCAGCTGTTCAATGCGTTCAACGATGTTAATGAGGATTTCAAAAATCTTTGCGTCCTGAGCAAGGTTTTCCCTGATTGCCTTTTCCGAAAGGTATCCGTTATCTTTGACCGTTTTGAATCTATTTTTGATATCAAGGGTAAGTTCGCTTGCCTGAGCGCACATATCTTTTATCTGTGAACGTTCACCGGGCTCAGTCTGTTCTAGCAGTTTGCTATTTCTCAGATATGGCTTTGTAAATTTCAGTTCAGTCCATTTAAAGAATTCGCTGATATCTTCTGCGTCAAATGCCTTGGTAATATTGTCAATATACTCTTTAATAGTGTTGCCAAGTGTTGTAACGGAGTTGTAAAAAGTATCTGCCTGTTTGTACACTGAAACTTTGCTGCAAAGCACAATAAGGGCATTATATTTCTGCCTGATTTTATCGAGCATATCTTTGATACTCTGTCGGTATTCCTCTATTGCTTTGTTTATGAGGGCTTCATCTGTGTACTGTGCCTTGGCATCTGCTATCCACTTCTCACGGAAAGGAATCGTTCGTATAAACTTATATATAGATCTGAGAGTATTCTTGATCTCGTCGTGGGAAGCTCCAAAGGAATCGAAAAGCTCACCATAGTACTTTTCATCGCTGCCGCAAAGCTCTTCCATTGCCACTGCATAAGCTTTGTCAAAGAGCATTGGCTCAGTCGCCTCGTCAAGGATCTTAAGACCGCTCTGGAACTCAAAGCTTGATATGTTGTCTTTAACGAATTCAAGGCAGAAAGAGTTTATGGTTGAAACCTTTGCAAACTGAAGATCATTTTTCTGTTCAAGGAGCCAACGGCTTTTTTCAGATTCTCTCGCATCAGGAGAAGAAAAACACTTTACAAGCTCTTTATCAATGGCATTGTTCAGCTTTACACGCATCTGCGCAGCCGCTTTGTTTGTGAATGTAACAGCAAGCAGATTCTGTGCGGGTATCTTATTGTTTTCATCAAGCAAAAGCTGAGAGAGTCGCTCGATGAGAACTGTCGTTTTTCCGCTTCCCGCAGCTGCTGAGACAACTATACCTGTGTGACGTTTATCTATTGCTTGCTGCTGCGACGGTGTCCAGTCGAATTTGCCCATCAGGACTCACCTCCTTTGCTTTCTTCAATGATTTTCTCTATCTGAGCCTTAAAGTTGTCTTTTCGCGATTGATTGTCATCCGATGACTCATCAAACTTCTCTTTTGCACATACGGTTCTGTAATCACAGTATTTGCACACATCTTTTACAGCCTCAGTAGGAAACAGACCGTTTTCCAATGCATTCCCAAACTCAACGACTTTTATCTGTGCGTACTTTCTGATTGCAGCAAACTCTTCTGAGCTTTTCTTTATTACGCCTTCTGATTTAAACCTGGTATAAGCAGATTGTGTATCGCTTCCGCTATTGTATGTTGAAATTATAGCTTTTTCATTTGGTACCAAGCCCTTTGGCATATAAGCCTCTAGTAAGTTGTCTTTTTCGACTTTATGATACTCTGATTCGGGCATAGCATCATCTCTGTAAGAATCAATTTTATCACCAAATGACATATATTCAATGCCGGCTGGAATGACTGAGTCCTCTATGTTTTCGCTCTTAAGATAAGCATCGAGATAAACGAGCATCTGCAGATTAAGACCAGAGGCAAGGTTATTATCGTCGAGTTTGATCTTTCCGGTTTTGTAGTCTATGATCCTGACGTATTTGTTTTCGTTAACAGTTGCGGTGTCAATACGGTCGATAGAGCCTGTAACGCTGAGCGTTTTGCCATTGTCAGTCTCAAATCTGATCACTCTTGCACTGTTTTTGTGTCCAAAATCATATTCCGTAGACACGGGTGAATAAGCAGAAGAAAGCAGTTCAGCCTGCACATACTTAACTATAGTGTACGTGATGTCTTTGAGCAGCTTATATTCGTAATCAAAGATCTTTGATTTACCGAAATCACTGTTGAGAGTTTGCTCATAATACTCATCAAAGCAATCTGTAATGAGCTTTCTTATCAGTTCATTTGTGCTGTTGTTATCTGCAAGCAGGAACAATTCGCCACTATCATTTTTATAAGCAAAGATGACTTCAAGTGCTCTATGCACAAGAATTCCTTTGTGACGTGCGCTCATATCCATTGTTTCGATAGGCTTGAGCTTTAAGCCGTATTTGCAGAAATAGCTAAACGGGCACTTGTAGTATGTGTCTATCTGCGATGCTGATATTACAGCGGTGTTATCCTTAAAGAACGTCTGAGCACATAAATCGCTGTCAGGGTGAGTTTTAAGGCTTTCGAACAGCTTGTCAGCGCCGCTGCTTAGACGCGTAAGTTTTGAAGCATACTCAGTATCATTAAGCGACATCTTGATTGCTGCAACGCTTGGGTTTACGTCTCTGAAATGTTCGACTGCCGTGTGGAAAGCAGCTTTTGCAGATGTGCAGAAGAATTCAAGCGGAAGCTCAGATATCTTCTCGTCCTGCTTGTTCTTAAAGGTTTTAAGAACATCGGTAATCAGCGAAGATGGCAGTTTTTCCTCGCCTGTAAGATCTGCATTGATATATGTAAGATACAACTTGTCTGTTGCAAGGGAAACAGCATTATAACAGGATAATTCCTCACGCATCAGCGTATTGCGCACGTCACCGCTGAACATACTGAAATCGCCGTCGATACCTTTAAGAGCATCTTGCAGCTGCGACATATCGACACGCGAAAGCAGACTGTTGTTTGAAACAGCCTTTGGGAAAACTCCGTCATTGACCTGACAGATAAACGCTATCTTAACGTTGCTGAGCCTTGAATGAGAAGCATCCGCAATTCTGATGCAGTCCATTTTCTGTGGAGGGTTTGAAACGCTCATCTGTGAGACCATAACCCTGAATAGCTCATAGAACTGTCTCAGCGAAATGTTGTCGTTTTCGAGAATATCATATATTGACTTTACTGCAGAAAGGATAGAATTCCAAAGCTGACGCAAGCCTCTTGAAAGCTCTATCTGCGTGTCGTTGCCGCTCAATGATGCCGTTCTGACAACAGAATAGGTTCTTTGAGAGACCTTCATTTCGTCGAGCAGAACAAAGAATGCCTCGCACAACTCGTTTGCGGGAATCTCCTTGCCGCTGCATTTTGCTTTTATCTTCTCGAATGGGTCGATTATACGCTTTCTGAGCACTTCAATTGATTTCACGTGCTTGAGCATGCTCTCCTCTTTTACGGTTGAGATATCAAGCCCAAAGTACTCTTTTTCCCACATATCGCCGTCTATGTTCCATTTGAGACAATACTGTTCAAGGTTGTTGGCGTTATGCTTATTGGGTGAAAAGAAAGGCGACTTAACGAGTTTAAGTATATTCTCTGTTTTATATTGTTTGGAGGTTATGCAGTTAAAAATAGCGGTGAAGTAATGCACGATCGACGAGGCAGAGATCCTGTCCGCCTGATCTATGAAATACGGTATATCATATCTCTCCAAAGTGCTTTCAAATACACTGCTGTCGTCCGAAAGATTTCTGAGAATGACAGCCATATCAGAGTATTTGTAGCCTTTCTGCGCAAGATGCTTCATTTCAGCACAAACGAAACTTGCCTCGCTGTAAACGTCATCAGCGTTGAATACTCTGACATTCTCTGACTTATCCATATAAGGCGTTTTAGAGACATTGAACAGATTCTTGCTCACATATGCGATATCTGCGCTGTACTCTGCACTCTCCGTCGTTTTAACGATTTCATATCCTTTGTTTTCAGCCATTGACCTGAGCATACCAAAAGTCATTTCGGGCATTCTGAACGGGTGAATGCTGTGCTTGGCTGCGTCTGCATCTATAACAAGCGAAACAGTTACATTATCAGCCTGCGCAAAGCAAAGCTCGATCATCTTCATTTCATCGTGTGTAAAGCTCGAAAATGCGTCGATAAACACATCAGTACCTTTGAAATAGCCGTTTTCACGAGCTGATCTTACAGCTGCACTGATGCTGGAGACTGAATCGTGAAGCCCGGCTTGTTCAAGGCAAAGCATATATTCAGCATATATTCTGCTGATATCGGTCATTTTCTGTGCAAGGTTGCCACTAAGATTCAATGCAGCTGCCGCTGCGATCTCACTTGTAATGCCGCTTTCCCTCATCTGCTCAACAAGCTTGATAAGCTGACTGATAAAGTTTCCTTTTTCGAGTCCCTTCTTATCGGCGAGCTTGGTATAAAAGCAGATCTGATTCTTTGCTCTGAGAGACTTAACAGCCTTATACATAAGTATCAGCTTGGCGTTCTCCCCTGCTGTCCCTGTACCGCTGCAACCGCCGTATTTGCCTTCAAGCAACTCAGCAAGCCTGTTGAATCCGGCTGTGGTTATCTTGTTGAATTTGACTGCACCGAGCCTGTTATACAGCATCTTATCATATTCAAACGAAAACTGATCCGGAATGATAACGATAACGTTTCTGCCGCACTTTGCCGCATTTTCTATGCTTTCAACGAAAAGTTCCTTGCGATTGCTCGTAACTCCGCCGCTGATGAATCTGATCATTTTATCACAGCCTTTCCCGATATTCTCCTACTATTGATTATATCACACAGCAAGATTGATGTCAACGGAAAAATGCTTTTAACTGTACGATAATATGTACAGTTAATCGAACCAGCTGCATATTATGTCAATTATCCCGCATCTGAATTCAATGACTTCTGATTCATCTTTGATTATAGTTATTCCGTCACTGTCCCTGTCGGTTTCATACAGCGACTCCCCTGTTATAAACCAGCTTTCTGTTGATGACTTAATACGATGTCCTGAAACTGCAAATGACGACAGCATTACTGCACAAACTCCGATAATAATAGCCGTTTTTATTCGTTTGGTAGTGTTCATAGTGACCTCCGATTGTTTGATACAGTGATTATTGACCGAAAACAACTGGCTTATTCATGGCAAAGAAAAAAGCGAACGGATTACACCGAACGCTTTCACAAATGCTATTTTATTGTCAGCCAAGCACTTTTTTTGCGATGTCAACAGACTCCTTTGCATCCTTTGCATAGTAATCTGCACCTATCGACATAGCATAGTCCTCAGTTACAACGGCACCGCCGACCATTATCTTGCAGTCAACGTTGTTCTCTCTGAGCAGCTTGATAGTCGTCTCCATACTTGAAAGTGTCGTTGTCATCAGCGCTGACAGACCAACGAGGTGAACATCATTCTTAATCGCTTCATCAACTACCAGCTGGCAATCCACATCTCTGCCGAGGTCGAGCACCTCATAGCCATAGTTTTCAAGCAGAACCTTAACTATGTTCTTTCCGATATCGTGAATATCGCCCTTGACAGTAGCAAGGATTATTTTGCCCTTTGAAACTGTCTGTTCGCCGCTTGAAAGTATCTTCTTCTTTATCTCCTCAAAGCAAACCTGAGCTACCCCGGCGGTCTGGATAAGCTGCGGCAGGAATATCTTGCCCGCTTCAAATTCAGCACCTGCCTTGTCAAGTGCAGGGATAAGCATCTCATTAACGACGTACATCGGCTCATGATCATCAAGCAGTTTTGCTGTCAGATTGGCAGCTTCACTTTTCAGACCATTTGCTAGTGCATACGGCAAATCAATGCTGCCTGAGGAAACAGGCTGCGCAGGAGCCGAAGTAACGCCGTTGTAGTGCGAAATAAACTCAACAGAGTTAACGTCTATGTTAGAAAGCAGCTTAAACGCTCTAACAGCGCCCGTCATAGATGCAACATTCGGGTTTATGATCGGCAGATCAAGTCCCTTGGTAAGTGCCATAGCAAGGAAATTGCAGTTTACAAGCTCTCTGTTCGGCAAACCAAAGCTGATGTTCGATACACCGAGAACGGTTCTCAGACCGAGCTTGGTCTTTACCATTTCTACTGCTTTGAGTGTTTCAAGCACACCCTCCTGCTCTGCCGAAGCAGTCAGTGTAAGGCAGTCAATGAAAACGTGTTCTTTCGGTATTCCAAGTTCAAGTGCCCTGTTAAGTATCCTTTCAGCGATAGCAAAACGGTCTTCTGCTTTTTTAGGTATTCCGTTTTCGTCAAGTGTAAGTCCGACAACGCACGCACCGAATCTCTTAACAAGAGGAAGCACTGTAGCAAGCGACTTTTCTTCTCCATTTACAGAGTTGATGATAGGCTTGCCGTTGTACACTCTGAGCGCAGCCTCAAGCACATCAGGCATAGTTGAGTCTATCTGCAAAGGAACATCAACAACGCCCTGGATAGCTTTGAGCACCTTTATCATCATTTTTTTTTCGTCGATGCCGGGCATTCCGACATTGACATCGAGCAAATCAGCACCTGCGTGCACCTGCTCGATAGCCTGTCCGAGTACATATCCTATATCATTTGCAGCAAGCGCCTCTTTGAAACGCTTTTTACCTGTCGGATTGATACGTTCTCCGATTATTCTTGGCTGGTTTATAACCAATGTCTTGGTAGGGCTGCAAATTGCTGATGGTATAGTCTTTTCAATATAAGTGTATTTCTTATCAGCAAGCATCTTTTTGACAGCTCTGATATAGTCAGGTGTTGTTCCGCAGCAGCCACCGAGGACTTTTACACCAAGCGGCAGCAGCTTTTCTGCAAACTCAGCAAACTCTTCTGGTGAACAGTCATATTCATTTGTTACAGGGTCAGGAAGACCTGCATTAGGCTTTACCACGACAGGCAGAGTTGTCCACTTGCACATTTCTTCTACAACAGGATAAAGCTCCTTAGGACCGAGAGAACAGTTTACACCAATAGCATCTACGCCAAGACCTTCCAGCGTCAAAGCCATTGAGCTTACGCTGACACCTGTAAATGTACGCATATTCTCCTCAAATGTCATTGTACAGATTATAGGCTTGTCTGAGTTCTCTTTGGCAGCAAGCACACCTGCTCTGAGTTCGTACAGGTCGGTCATAGTTTCAAATACGATAACGTCTGCATCTTTTCCAGCGAGAATCTGCTCTTTGAAAACGTCATAGGCTTGCTCAAAGGTCAGAGTACCCGTAGGCTCGAGCAGCTGACCGATAGGACCAATATCAAGCGCTACGAGTGCATTTGTTCCCTCACAGGCTTTCTTAGCATTAACGATAGCTGTGCCGATTATCTCATCAACGCTGTATCCGCATTTCTGCAGCTTGAATCTGTTAGCGCCAAAGGTGTTGGCATAAACGATATCTGAGCCTGCATCAATGTATTTCTTGTGAATCTCAACAAGAAGTTCAGGCTTTTCAAGGTTAAGCGCCTCGGGCGTTTCGCCCATTTTAAGACCGCTTGCCTGAAGCATCGTGCCCATTGCACCGTCCAAAATTACAAATTCGTTCTTTAAAAGCTCTCTAAATCCCACAGTGGTCACCTCTGATTCTATATGCGCATCTGTCCCGCATATTACAGCAGGCGCAGCCTCTTTTACCCTTGCTTATTTCTTTATCCGAAAGACCGATTATTGCCGTAACTGACTTTGTCGGTACCATCATACAGTTTTCAAGCACACTCAGACCGATACGTTTCCCGGCGTTGAGCACCTCAAGAAACTCCCCTTGCAGTTCAAGCGGTAGATCACCATAACCGGGCGAAAAACGCCAAGTCTGATAGTTCTGCTCTGACTGCTCACGAACAATCTTATCGACCTCGTTGCAGACTTGTTCTACTGCGGCACTTGCAAGGCAGTCGGTAATGACCGATTTTGCCATATCATACGCAGCATAAGAGCGGATAAGCCTGTCAGCACCGCCTGAAACTGTTGCTGCCAGCAAAGCGGCTTTATTGCAGCCTTCAAGATGTTTCGCAACATCATTTCCTGTTAAAAAGAGAGATGTTCCGAGAATCTCTATACCGTCATTAGTTCTGTTCAGATCAAATATCCTGTAAACATATTCGGGTTTGATAGCGTCAAGCAAAGCCTTTTCACATTCTATGATGTTCTGCATTGTAACATCATCAGGCTTATTTCTGCCATAACCCATATATCTCAAAGCCTCAGCTTTGTTGATCTCGGTAAGAGTTATCCCCATTTGATCACCTCTGAAAAATTATTATAGCATATCCAAAGCGTTATATCAATAACTATGTGTAAATTTGCAAACTAAAAGGACGGTATCAAAACCGCCCTTTTACAGATTTTATCAAAGAAGTGTTACCGCAAGCATTGTGAGGTCATCAAACTGATCTGTCTCACCGACAAATTCATCTATTGACTGCTTCATATTCTTCAAAAGAACATCAGGTCTTGCATCAGGCTCCTTGTTCAGAGCGTTCAGCATTCTTTCTGTGCCGAACAAAACGTTATCCTTATTTGTCGCCTCAGCAACGCCGTCGGTGTACAGGAATAGCGTATCGTTCTTTCCGAGCGTAAATTCGTACTCCTTGTATTTCATACCCTCCATGCCGCCAATAACAAATCCGTGCTTATCCTTGAATACCTCAAAGCCCTTACCTTCACGCTTTATCATTGGATACTCGTGACCTGCATTAGCCGCCACGACTTTACCTGTAGATATCTCAAGTATACCCAGCCACAAAGTAACAAACATTTCTTCGTCGTTATGCTCACAAATAGTTGCATTTGTGAGCTCAAGCACCTTTGCTGGTGAATTGCCCATCATTGCGTAGTTGTTTACAAGGATCTTTGACATCATCATAAACAGTGCCGCAGGTATTCCCTTGCCGGAAACGTCAGCCATTATCATAGCGAGGTGATCGTCGTCAATAAGGAAGAAATCGTAGAAATCGCCGCCGACTTCCTTTGCTGGTGTCATAGTTGCATAAATGTCTATTTCAGGACGGTCAGGGAACGCAGGGAAAAGGCTCGGCAGCATATCTGCCTGTATCTTTGTCGCAAGAGCGAGCTCTGTGCCGATACGCTCTTTTTCTTTTGTGATAGTCGTTATCTCCTGGATATAATCAAGTGTGCGCTTTGAAAGCGTTGCAAACGCCTCTGCGAGGACTTCTATCTCGTCTTTGGTCTTATATATATCCTCCATCTTGAATTGCAGATCACTGCCGCCAATTTCAGCGATTCGCTTTGTCATATGTTCAACAGGTTTAACTATGCGAGTTGCCATATACAGACTGCATACAGTTCCAAGCAGCAGGAGAACGATTATCATAACAAGAGTTGTCGTTTCGGACTTCTTTGCGCCCGATTCAAATGCATCTGAAGCATCTTTGTTGACCTTCTTGTATTCTTCAAGCATTTTGTCGGTAGGCTGCCTGATAAGGTCTGAACTAATTCCTGAAACGACCGTCCAGCCGACATTGTTTATAGGCGCGCCGCAAAGATAATACTCTGTATCATCAACGTTGAATTTGCAAACATCAGTGTTAGCTTTGAGCGAATCTGTTACGAAACCTGCAAGCTCCTTGTTGTCAGAAGAACGCAGATCAGCAGCCTGGTCGGAGGTCTTTACCGTGAAAGAACCTTCCTTGTTGGGCGAGAAAATGACCTGTCCTTTGTCGTTGACTACGCAGACAAATCCGCCTTTCTGTGACGAGTTTTCTACATATTCAGCCATGGAATCAAGGAACATATCTGCGCCGACAACGCCTATCAGCTGACCGTTGCTGTAAACAGGCGCTGCACAGACTATCTCTATCCTGCCTGTAAATGTATCCTTTTCTGCACCAGTGAAGTAAACATCACCCTTAGCGACTGACGCTGTGTACCAGGGACGCTGGCGAGCAGGGAAAGTGAGCAGCTTGCCGTTTTCGTCAAACTTATTGGATGGCTTATCATCAACAATAAGAAATGTTCCATCTTCAAGAGCAATAAAGCAGGAATTGAGCTGATCGGAATTCTTGAACGTAGATATCATAACATCAGTCATACGTGATGCAATGCCGATATCTTCCGATTTGCTGGGATCAACACCCTCATCGTACAGAAGCTGTGCAGATACCTGTCCATCTTTGGTCTTGTCAGGCAGGCTGACAGAGTCTTTTACAATAACTCCCCTGTTGGTAAACATACTTTCAGCAAGAGCCTTCAGAGTCAGAACTGAGCCTTTGACCTCACTGAACATCTCGTTAGCCATATATGCTTGCTGCCTTGTGGAAGTCGTCATAGTTGATTTTACGACCTGTTCCATTGTGTTTTGTGATATCTCGTTAATACTGTTTTGCTGTTTTTCGGAAGCATCACTGACTATCTTGTTCAGCTGTTTGCTTTGATAAATAGACACGGCAGCGAAAAGAGCAACGACAGCAAGAATAAAGATAAGCACCAGATTGAATATTTTTTGCTGAAGACCACCTAATGTTATACCAAATTTCTTTTTCATTAGCACACCTCATTTATATCTCAATGTGTATACTTTTTATTAATTATATCATATTTTACTCTTAAAATCAACAGGTCTGGTGTTAATAATACCTTGATTTGTAAAAACAAAAACCGCTTTGCACTGAATATCAGCACAAGGCGGTAATTATTACATATCGGTTTATTCAGCCGTGTCGAGCATCGTAAGTGCTTTCATAAGGATAGCACATTCAAGACGCTTTTTCTGTATCTCACAGCTGAGTTTGTAAGCGTTGTGGATATCGCCTGCATAGATGTAGTTGTTTGCATTGCATCCACCGCTGCAGAAGAACTTAGCCCAGCACTTTTTGCACTCAGGCTTGGAGTAAACGTGAGCAGCTGCAAAGGTGTTCTTGAGTTCATCATTGAACGAGCCGTCGTGGAGACTGCCCATCTTGTAATCCTCTATGCCAACAAACTGGTGGCAAGGATAGATATCTCCGTTCGGAGCGATTGCAACATACTCATTGCCGCAGCCACAGCCGCGCAGACGCTTGATAGCACAAGGACCCTGGTCAAGATCAAGCATAAAGTGGAAGAAGTTGATGAACTTCCCTGCTTTTCTGACCTCGGTTATCTTTTTCATAAGCTCTTCGTACTCGTCAAAAATCCTTGGCAGGTCTGCCTGGGTTAAAGCGTAAGGCATCTTAGGATCAGCCATAACAGGCTCAACTGAAATCTGCTCAAAGCCCTGTTCAAACAGATGCATAACGTCGTTTGAGAAATCAAGGTTGTACTTTGTATATGTGCCTCTTACGTACCAGTCCTTGTCATTGCCTCTTGCGGCTACAAGCTTTTTGAACTTAGGCAGGATAGTATCGTAGCTTCCTGAACCATCAGCACGAACTCTGAGTCTGTCATTGACCTCTTTTCTGCCGTCAATAGACAGGACAACGTTGTTCATTTCCTTGTTGATAAACTCGATCATATCGTCGGTAAGCAGGACACCGTTTGTTGTGATAGTGAATCTGAATTTCTTGTTTGCTTCTTGTTCTCTTGAACGGGCATATTCAACTATCTGCTTAACAACATCAAAGTTGAGTGTAGGCTCGCCGCCGAAGAAATCGACCTCAAGGAACTTCCTGTCGCCGGACTTTTCAATAAGGAAATCAACAGCCTTTTTGCCTGTTTCAAGGCTCATCAGCATTCTTCCCTCGTGATAATCGCCTGTTGACGCAAAGCAGTATTTGCATCTGAGGTTACAGTCGTGAGCGATATGCAGGCACATAGCCTTTATCGGTGATGCAACTGCAGTGAGAGCAAATTTCTCATAATCGTCCTCAGAAAACAGAATCTTATCATTGTAAAGAGAAACTATCTCATCATAGCACTCGGCAATCTCGTCTTTATCATAGACTTTGCTGAGCTTATTGATTATGCTGTCAGGGCACTTATCCTCAAAAGGCGGCGCAACGTTATCGAGCATATCATAGGTAAGGTCATCTATGATATGTACTCCGCCGCTGTTTGTGTCAAGCAGGACATTATAGCCCGAGAGCTTATACTTATGTATCATTTTACTTCCTCCGTTTAAGCTGTGAATCCATCATATTCAACGAAAAAATTAAAGGGACATATAAATGTCCCTTTCAGAGCGTGGTTTAGGCTTAAGCCTCTCTCTCGCACTTCTGGTTAGCAACTGTGCAGGATGTCTTGCAAGCTGACTGGCAGGAAGCCTGGCAGTTACCACAGCCGCCCTTAGCAGCAGTCTTCTTGAGATTAGCCTTATTGATAGTCTTGATATGCTTCATATTGAAATTCCTCCAACAATTATTTTAATTAATTATATCACACACAGCGCTCTCGTTTTTTAACATATTATGAACGATTGATAAATATTCAAATCAAATCGCTAAAAACGGCTGTGTTTTGAGTTTACTCCCACTACCCCGCCGATTCCTGCGCACAAAACTGTCAAAACCAGCTTGGTAGGCATTGAAAAGCTTTCTACCGTCTTTGAGAAGAAGTGGCTGACAACTACAATAAGGATAAAAACGAACACTCCGCAGAGTGCCCCAAGCAAAAGTCCGTTTTTACGACGCTTTTTGCCGCTGACATAGCCGCCTGCAAAAGCACCGATACACAGTGCAAGCGTAGACATAGCAGAAAGGATTATATCCGTTGCATCAATTCTTGCAACGATGAAACCGAGAACCATAATAACAGCGCCTGTCACAAAACAGGATACGATTGCTGACCCTGCAGCAGTGGTAAACAGTGAAAGCTTCTTTATTCGTGAAATATGAAAATGTCGCATAGCAGTATCTCCGTATATAAGATACTAAATACTTATGCTAAAAGCACAAAAAAAGAACTGCAAAAACTGCAGTTCTTAATTTCTTTTACTGATCGTCGTGTGTGCTTTCTACCTTGGCGATAGCCCACTTCTTGATGCGGATCTTACTTCTGTCTCCGCCTGTCTCGATAACAACAGTATCATCCTTGATGGAGAATACGATGCCAACGATACCACCGTTTGTTACAACCTCATCGCCAACCTCGAGGTTTTCTCTCATCTGTGCATCCTTTTTCTCCTGTTTCTTCTGCGGTCTGAGAATAAGCAGATAGAAGAAAACAAAGATAAGTACAAGCGGGATAAATGTGATAAGCAGCTGACCTGTAGATGTTGTGTTAGCTGCATCTGCAAAAATACTAAACATTTTCATTTTACCTCCACGTTTAAACTATCCTACATTATAACAGATAAACTCTGCAAAATCAATAGCTTTTTAAAAATTTTACTTTTTGTCCTTGATATACTTATCAATCTCTGCAGCAGCTTTCTTTCCTGCACCCATTGCAAGAATAACCGTTGCCGCACCTGTAACTGCGTCTCCGCCTGCATAAACGCCAGGTTTTGTCGTGGAATTCTCCTCATCTACAACAAGGCAGCCGCGCTTATTTGTTTCAAGACCCGGTGTGGTCTTCTTGATAAGCGGGTTCGGTGATGTGCCGATAGCGATAATAACTGTATCAACGTCGATAGTATGTTCAGACCCCTTGATCTCAACTGGGCTTCGTCTGCCGCTGGCGTCAGGTTCGCCAAGCTCCATTCTGACAACCTCTATACCCTTTACTCTGTCGTTTTCATCACCGAGGATCCTAACAGGGTTGTTGAGCATCTTGAACTCGATGCCCTCCTCTATTGCGTGATGAACCTCTTCTTTTCGTGCAGGTATCTCTTCCATTGAACGTCTGTAAACGACATATACTTTCTCAGCGCCCATTCTTCTAGCAGATCTCGCTGAGTCCATAGCAACGTTTCCGCCGCCGACAACGGCAACGCTCTTGGAATTAAGTATTGGGGTCTCATAGCCATCTTTATAAGCTTTCATAAGGTTTATTCTGGTAAGATACTCATTTGCGGAGTAAACACCAACGAGGTTTTCGCCCTCAATGCCCATAAATCTCGGAAGACCTGCACCTGAGCCGATAAAAATAGCCTCGTTGCCCATATCTATAAGCTCATCGATAGAAAGGACTTTACCGATGACCATATTTGTCATTATCTTTACGCCAAGGTCTTCGAGCGCCTTTATCTCCTTGCGAACGATCTCTTTAGGAAGTCTGAACTCAGGAATACCATACATCAAAACGCCGCCTGCTGTATGGAATGCCTCATAAACGGTGACCTCATAGCCCAGCTTGGCAAGGTCTCCAGCTACTGTCAGACTCGACGGACCAGCGCCTACAACTGCGACCTTATGTCCGTTCGGAGCAGGCTTTTCAGCTGTTTTGCGCTTTTCCATCATATAATCAGCGCAGAATCTTTCAAGTCTGCCAATGCCGACAGGCTCTCCTTTTATTCCTCTTACGCACTTGCCCTCGCACTGATTCTCCTGCGGGCAAACTCTGCCGCAAACAGCAGGCAAAGAGTTTGTGCTCTTGATTATATCATAAGCCTCTTCAAAGTTACCCTCTGCTACTTTAGCAATGAATTCAGGTATCCTGACATTCACAGGACAGCCTGTTGTGCAGGGCTTGTTCTTGCAGTTAAGGCATCTTCCAGCCTCTTTTATAGCTTCGTCGGCAGTATAGCCAAGTGTTACCTCTTTAAAGTTACAGACACGCTCCTCAGGCGGCTGCTCAGCTATAGGAGTTTTAGTCAAACTCATATCAGCCATGTCTCTTTCCTCCTGTCAATCTGCAAATATGCTCAGATTCGATCTCACGGTAAGCCGAATTTCTCTTCATAAGCTCATCAAAATCGACCTTGTGTCCATCAAAATCAGGACCATCAACACACGCATATTTAATCTTTCCGTCAACTGTAACACGGCATCCGCCGCACATACCTGTTCCGTCGATCATAATAGGATTGAGCGAAACAATGGTCTTTATGCCGTATGCCTCTGTCAGCTTTGAAATGAATTTCATCATTATTACAGGTCCAATAGCAATGACCTCATCATAGTTATTTCCTGCCTCGATCAGCTCCTTGAGCTTGTCGGTAACAAAACCCTTGGTGCCGTAGGAACCGTCATCAGTGCAGATATAAAGGTTAGATGTTACCTTTTTCATCTCATCTTCAAGAATAACAATGTCCTTGCTTCTGAAACCAGCGATAAGATCGACCTCGGCACCCATACCAAACAGCTTTTTAGCCTGTGGGTATGCGATAGCGCAGCCTACTCCACCGCCTACAACAGCTACCTTTTTGATGTTATCACCATACTCTGTGGCGGTTCCGAGCGGACCAACGACGTCACTGATGCTGTCGCCCTCGTTCATCTTGCCAAGAGCCGTTGTGCTTGAACCAACGGTCTGGAAAACTATAGTGATAGTTCCCTTTTCTCTGTCATAATCAGAAATTGTGAGCGGTACCCGCTCTCCATTCTCGTCAAGCCTGAATATAATAAACTGTCCTGCCTCTGCTTTTGCTGCTATAAATGGAGCTTCCAGTTCCAGCAGAACGACCTGTTCGTTGAGCTGCTTTTTTCTAACTATCTTAAACATATCGTATTCCTCCGATCTGTCAGTGCTTTAAAACCGTAAAGTACATTATAACTCATATCAAACAAGAATACAATAGCTGCAAACATCTTTCTTTTTTATCTTTACAGAAAATTAACAATATTATCCGTCTTTAATCTTAGAAATCTGCCGTTTTGTGCTGTCAAGTTCTTTTCTTGCTCTATCTGAATTATCAAAAGTGTTACAATAAGCGTAAAGACAAAATCCTTTACACCTGTCTGAGTTGCCGATATCAGCGATTTGCTTAGCAATTATACCCTCTGTATTAACGAATTCGTCTTCTCCACCCTCGATTTTGTAAACTGCAAGTCCGACGTAAAGAGCAACGCTCTGCTCTGATACCACCGGCTCCCATTCTTTCAGTGTAGGCAGGAACGGCTTGACGGGGTTGTTATACCCAAAGTATATCTGCGGACAGATATAGTCTACATAGCCTTTGCAGCTCCCCCACCTTTTCACATCTGCATACATATATCTATAATTGTTGTCGATATTGCCCTGCGGCGAAACTCCGACAACCACATCTTTGTTTACTGACTTGACGGCGTCATATATTCGTTTGACCATATCAGTAATGTTTTCGAGTCTCCAAACGGACAGGTTTTTGCCGTTTCCAACACTTGCAAAACAGGCTTTATCAAAGCTTTCAGCTGTTGTCGGGTAGAAATAATCGTCATAGTGGATACCATCAATATCGTATTTCTTTACTATTTCGGCTGCTCCATCGGCAATAAACTGTCTTACTTCGCTGTATCCAGGGTTTAGCCAAAGGTGTTTGTCGCCTTCAACACTGCATACATAACCATTATTGCTGTCAAACCATTGTTTAGTTTTGAACGAATCGTCGTAATTTGCAAAACATTCCCGCGTTTCAAGCCTGAGTGGATTAATCCAGCCGTGAATCGATAGTTTATACGAGTGCGCTATATCAATCATAATGGTAAGCGGATCAAAAGAGCCGCTCTGTCCTGCCTGCCCTGTTATCAACCTCGATGCAGGGTAAATCTCAGAGTTGAATAACGCATCTCCAAAAGGGCGTATATGCACAAATATAGTGTTGCAGCCGAGTTCTGAGATGTTTTTGCAGGCTTGTGTAAACGCAGATTTGAACTGCTGCTCGGTTTTGCCTGTAAGCATCGGTGAAATGTCGATATACGAAAGCCAGATAGCCTTGACATTATCATATTTCATTACCTTCTTGTCAGATTCAACCTGTCTTTGCTCTTGCTTTGCATTCATCAAAGGCACTGGTGAGCATTTGTATTGAAATGCTGTATCGGTTTGTGAGTTTTCAATGCTTTGCTCACTATAACTGCATCCTGCCAGCGCAAAACACATAAGTAATATAAATAGCTTTGAAATCAGTCTCATATACTTGTCCTCCGTTTGATTCAGTATATTTGATTTATTGGACAGATATGACTGATATATGCAAAAATGCCGCAGACTCAAAATCTGCGGCATAAAGAGCTAAATTATTTTCCTGTGTACTTATCAAGAATGTGAGTGAAATCAAATGTTGCAAAATAATCTGCAGGGGTTTCTGCTCTTCTGATAAGCTGCGTTGTTCCGTCTTCTTTGAGAAGGATCTCTGCTGAACGGAGCTTTCCGTTGTAGTTGTAACCCATTGAGAAGCCGTGCGCACCTGAATCGTGAATTGCAAGGATATCTCCTATCTCGATCTCAGGGAGCATTCTGTCAATGGCAAATTTATCATTGTTCTCGCAAAGACCACCTGTTACGTCGTACTTGTGATCGCAAGGCTTGTCCTCTTTGCCGAGAACGGTGATGTGATGATAAGCACCGTACATTGCAGGTCTCATCAGGTTGCATGCGCATGCATCTACGCCGACATACTCCTTATAAGTGTGCTTGAAGTGTTTAACAGTTGTAATAAGATGACCGTATGGTGCAAGCATGTATCTGCCAAGCTCGGTGAATATCGCAACATCGCCCATTCCTGCAGGAATAAGTATCTCATCAAATGCCTTGTGTACGCCCTCACCGATAGCGAAGATATCGTTCTGCGGCTTGTCAGGCTCGTATGCAATACCAACGCCGCCCGAAAGGTTCACGAACTTGAATTCAACGCCTGTCTTTTCCTTTATCTCAACAGCAAGCTCGAACAGAATTCTTGCAAGCTTTGGATAATATGCGTTAGACACTGTGTTCGATGCAAGGAACGCGTGAATTCCGAAATACTTAGCACCCTTTGCTTTGAGCAGCTTAAAGCCCTCGATTATCTGCTCGTGAGTGAAGCCGTATTTAGCATCACCTGGATTGTCCATTATCTGATTGGCAATTTCAAACTTTCCGCCCGGATTGTATCTGCAGCAGATAGTTTCTGGAATGCCGCACAGCTTGTCGAGATGCTCAATATGCGTAAAATCGTCAAGGTTGATATATGCACCGAGTTCTCTTGCAAGCTTGTAATCCTCATCAGGAGTTACGTTTGAGGAGAACATAATGTCGCTGCCCTTGAAACCGCAGCAATCACTGAGCATAAGCTCTGTGAGCGATGAACAGTCGACTCCGCAGCCTTCTTCTTTGAGTATCTTGAGTATATATGGATTCGGAGTTGCTTTTACAGCAAAATACTCCTTGTAACCCTTGTTCCAGCTAAATGCTTTGTTAAGATTTCTTGCATTCTCTCTTATGCCCTTTTCGTCGTAGATGTGAAAAGGTGTGGGATACTGTTTGATGATCTCAACAGCCTGTTCTTTTGTGATGAATGGCTTTTTCATACTGATCTTCCCTCTCTGTCGTTATATATCACTATAAAATCTATTATATTAGTATAATTCATAATAACATTTTTTTATTTCATAGTCAAGCAGGATGATTAATATTTCGATTTTCAATAGTTTTAGCGATTATTGCAGCTTTCTTATTGTCATTTTATACAATTATAAAGCAATAAATTTGCTTTTTGATATAAAGCAGTTGATTTTTCGGCTGAAAATGGTTATAATTATGTTGTATATACATTTATCGGAGGTGTTGAATACTAATGGATATAAATGATGAAAACCTCGAATTCAATAACGAACCAGTTGAAAATATATCTGATAATACGGAAAGTGAAGAAATAATAGAGGCTGAGCAGACAGCAGGAACGAGGCTGCGACCGCAAGGTGAGCGCAGATCGCGACCAGACGGAGAATCCCGACATTCAGGAGATGGTCAGAGACGCCGCCGCCCACAAGGTGAAAGAAGACCTTCATCGCAGGGTGAGCGTAAACGCAGACCGAATGAAGATGAGCGCAGGAAGTCCGGTACATCATCTAAGGGCAAAGGCAAGAAAAAGAAATGGTCGAAGAAGAAAAAAGGTATTCTGATCGCCGTAGTAATAATCGGTTTCCTGCTTATTTTACTTGGTATAGTTATTGCTGTAATTTTCCATTATATAAATCTTATTGATTTCAAGAAGGATTCCGACTATGAGGTCTATGACTCGATACCTGACGACGGCAACCGTGTTTTATTGCCCGATTCACCCGAAGACGAGAAAAAGGCGCTTGAGGATGCATTGAGAAAGAACATTGAAAAGAACGCTAAAGAGATAAAAAGCGATGATAATGTCCTTAATATACTGCTTATAGGTACCGACTCAAGAGACCCTGCAAATGACCGTGGACGTTCGGACAGTATGATACTTGTATCTGTCAACAAGAAGACCAAAAAGGTCGTAATGACTTCATTCCTGCGTGATACATGGGTTGAGATCCCGGATATCGGACCTCAGCGTCTTAATGCAGCTTATGCTTACGGAGGACCCCCGCTGCTTGTAAAGACAATGGAGGCAAACTTCGGAATCAGGATAGATAAATATGCCACTATCAATTTCGAGTCATTTAAGGATACTATCGACACTATCGGCGGTGTAGATATAAGAGTCACCGATGAAGAAGTACCGCATATCAACAGCGGTGCTCGCAACAGTGAAAAGCTTAAGCAAGGCGGAAAGTACACCCTCAACGGTGAACAAGCTTTAGCATACGCAAGGATAAGATATATCGGCACCGACTTCGGAAGAACGCAGCGCCAACGTATTGTAATGGACGAAATATTCAGAAAGACAAAGGGAATGAGTCTTTCTGAACTGAGTGATTTCCTTGAAAAGATTCTGCCAAATGTTTCGACGAACTTTGAAAAAGGCGAGTTATTCTGGTTGTTGCTCAAAGTCCCAGATTACCTCAGCTATCCGAGAACTGAACAGTCTATACCTAACCTTGGTTCTTTCAAGAACATGGTCATTGATGGAATGATGGTTCTTGGAATAGACTTTGAAAAGTATAACGCAGAACTCAAGGAAAGCATTTACGGTTAAATATCTATCAGGGGCTTATTACAGCCCCTGATTTTTTCGCTTTTTTAGGTTGCATTGATAACAATATTGTGATATAATATATTGATATGATTACTATTAATTAAGGAGATGATCAGGGTATGGATATCATAAAGGGCGATATACTTGTTATGAAAAAGAAACACCCATGCGGCAACGATCAGATGTACGTACTCAGATCAGGCATGGATTTCAAGCTGCGCTGCACCAAGTGCCAGCGGGAATTCATGATACCACGAAGCAAGGCGGAAAAGAATGTGAAAAAGATAATCAGAGAGGCTGAATCATAGCTGCTTTTCAAGCATTGAAATATAAAAATACAGGAGGAATTGAAATGTTTGAAAAATTAAAAGCAGTAGAAGATAAATTCAACGAGATTAATGAAAAACTTATGCAGCCTGAGGTCGTTAACGACAATGCTCAGTATACTGCGCTGATGAAGGAATACAAGCAGCTTGAGCCTATGGTGGCAAAGCTGGCAGAATACAAAGCGGTCAAAGCATCATATGACGAGGCTATTGAACTGCTCGATCAGGGCGGAATGGATAAAGAGTTCAAAGAACTTGTACAGATGCAGCTTGATGAGGCAAAGCAACAACTCCCTGATCTTGAAAATGACCTCAAACTGATGCTTCTGCCGAAAGATCCGAATGATGAAAAGAACGTTATTATTGAAATAAGAGGCGGCGCTGGTGGTGAAGAAGCTGCCCTTTTTGCAGCAGCGCTTTACAGAATGTATTCAATGTACGCTTCCTCTAAGGGTTGGCAGATAGAGATTATGAACGAGAACGAGACCGAACTCGGCGGATACAAGGAGATCACTTTCAGCGTCTCGGGCGACGGTGCTTATTCACGTTTTAAATACGAAAGCGGCGTTCACAGAGTTCAGCGTGTTCCTGAAACAGAATCACAGGGACGAGTTCACACATCTACTGCAACAGTCGCTGTTTTACCTGAGGCAGAAGATGTTGAGCTTGACCTTAACGAAGAGCGTGATGTTAAAATGGAAGTGTTCCGTTCATCAGGCGCTGGCGGACAGCACATAAATAAGACTTCATCAGCTGTAAGACTTATTCATATACCGACTGGTACTGTTGTTGAATGTCAGAATGAGCGTTCACAGTTCCAGAACAGAGAAAAAGCTCTTAAAATGCTGCGTTCAAAGCTGCTTGACGAGAAGGTCAGAGCACAGGAAAACGAGATAGCTTCTAACAGGCGTTCTCAGGTAGGTACAGGCGACAGATCTGAAAGAATAAGAACTTATAACTACCCCGAGGGACGTATTTCAGATCATCGCATTGGGCTTACAATTTACAGACTTGAACAGGTTCTTAACGGAAACCTTGACGAAGTAATAGATGCTCTTGCTACGGCAGATCAGGCTGCTAAGCTCGCAAGCCAACAAAGTGAATAAAAGAGGAATTAACTATGATAAATGAAAAAGCAAATCTAGAATATATAGATCAGCTGACAGATCTCAGAATAGCATATCTGACAGAGGATCATGGACATCTGACAGAAGAAGAGAAAGTGCGTATCAGCTATTCCCTGCCAGATTATTATAGAAAGCATCTTAATAATGATCTGTTTGTTTATATTAGCAGAGCTGAAAGCGAGATAGTCAGCTGTTGCTTTCTGCTCGTGACGGAAAAGCCTGCAAACCCTGATTTCCTGAACGGAAAGACAGGCACTATACTTAATGTATATACCAAACCCGAACACAGACATCAAGGTTATGCAAAAGAACTTATAGAAATGATGCTTGATGATGCTCGTCAGATGAACCTTGATTTTGTTGAGCTTAAAGCCACAGAAGATGGATATGGCTTGTATAAGAAAGTCGGCTTTAAGGATACCGTATCGAAGTATCACGATATGAAATACGTGCTTTAAACACAAAGGATGAAAATCTATGTTTGAAACGAAAATGCTTTCATCAGGTGAAAGCTCAATAAAAGAAGCGGTAAAACTGCTCAAAAACGGCGAAGTTGTCGGAATGCCGACTGAAACGGTCTATGGTCTTGGTGCAAATGCTCTTGATGAGAATGCAGTGAGAAAGATATTCACTGCAAAAGGCAGACCTGCGGACAATCCGCTGATAGTACATATCTCTGATTTTGAGATGATAAAACCACTGGTAAAAGAGATACCAGAGCTTGCTTACAAATGTGCTGAAGAGTTCTGGCCTGGTCCGCTTACAATGATAATGCCCAAAAGCGACATTATACCGTCAGTTACGAGCGGTGGACTTGATTCGGTAGGTATCAGAATGCCAAGCCACAAAACTGCAAGGGCAATAATTGAAAAGTGCGGCTTCCCTATCGCTGCACCGTCAGCAAATCTCTCTGGCAGCCCTTCCCCAACGACTGCAGGTCACGTATTCAACGACATGAACGGCAGGATACCTGCAATTGTTGATGGCGGGTTTTCTGCCGTTGGAGTTGAATCGACTGTAATATCATTTGAAAATGATGCAATAAGAATTCTCAGACCCGGTTTCATTTCTGCGGAAGACCTTAAAGAGATAACTCCGAACGTTATAATTGACAAAGGCGTTATTGCTCAGCTTGAAAATGGTGCCATTGCTCGTTCACCAGGAATGAAATACAAGCATTATGCTCCGAAGGCTGATATTACTATCATAGACGGCAATCTCGATGCTTTCAGGTCATATGTGGCAAAGAATAAGTGCAACGGACTAATCTGTATGACTTTCTCTGACAGCGATTGTGACGGACTTGGCGTCAGAACGCTCAGCTACGGGGACACTGACGAAAAACAGGCACATCTGTTGTTTGATACGCTCAGAGAGCTTGATAATATCGGCGCCAAGAAGGTATTTGCAAGATGCCCGAGGAAAGACGGCGTAGGACTTGCTGTCTATAACAGATTGCTTCGTGCAGCAGCCTTTCAGGTGGTGAGCTTTAAATGAGCGTTATTATAGGACTGACAGGTCAAAGCGGCGCGGGAAAAACAACGATTTGTGATAAGCTCAGAGATGAAGGATTCGGCATAATCAACTGCGACGAGGTCGCGAGAGAGTGTACTGCTGACGGCAGCGACTGCAACAAGGAGCTTTCTTCTTTATTCCCTGATTGCTTTGATGATAAGTTCGCAATCAACAGACGGGCTATCTCAAAGATAATATTTTCTGACACACAAAAGCTCAAAGAGTTTGATGATATTGTTTATCCTTATATAAACCGTTTAATCGACAAATGCATAGAAGAGCTTTCAGAAAACTATGACTATATCGTGCTTGATGCACCGACATTGTTTGAAGCAGGTGCAGATAAAAAGTGTGATACCATAATAGGAGTTATCGCTAAAAAGAGCATTCGTCTAAAAAGGATAACTGCTCGTGATAATATAAGCGAGGAGCTTGCACTGAAAAGGTTTTCAAGCCAATATGATAGTGACTTTTTCAGAGAGAATTGTGAGTATATCATCGAAAATAACGGAACTGTCAAGCAAGCAAATCAGCAGACAGTAAAAGTAATTGAATTAATAAAGGAAAGTGTAAATGGCTAAAAAGAGACGCAAACGCAAGAAAAAGATGAGCACCGGCAAAAAGGTCGCACTGATAACGCTTATCATCCTTTCTGTGTTAACGGTCTTAACAGTTATAATTCTGCTCAACTGGAAAACGATCGTTAAGAAGGCTGAGGATATCCTGCCGAGTGCTTTTACATACCCCACCGATTACGAGGAATATGTGACAAAATACAGTACACAGTACAATGTTGAACCAGCTTTTATCTACGCTGTTATAAAGACAGAGAGCGGTTTTGATCCCAAAGCAGAATCTGAGGTCGGCGCAAGAGGTCTGATGCAGCTTATGGAAGAAGCATTTACCTGGCTCAAATCCCGAATGGGTGATACACGGCAGATTACATTTGATGCGATGTATGACGCAGAGACTAACATACAATACGGCACTTATTATCTGAGTTTCCTGCTGCAGCATTATGACAACAACAAAGACCTTGCAGCAGCCGCTTATCATGGCGGAATTGGAACGGTTGACGGATGGATCGAACAAGGCATTATTGATCCTAAAAATGTTGATGTTGAAAAGATTCCGCAGTCAAATGACAAGACCGCAGAATATGTCAGACGCATTAGGAAAGCATATAATAAGTATGTTGAAAAGCTGAAGGATAAGAAAATCATAAAAGAATGATTTAGGAGGAATACACATGGCTACTTCAAAAAAGACCAACGGAGAATTGTTGAGTGAAAAGCTCTTGAGCAACAAGAAAAACGGCGGACTTGTACTTGATGACAAACAGATCAAGGCAGCTGACGATTTTTGTGAGGACTACAAGGCTTTTCTCAACACAGCAAAAATAGAAAGAGAGGCAGTTATTGAATCTGTAAGACTTGCAAAGAAAGCTGGTTTTAAAGAGTACGTTCGCGGCAAAAAGTATAAAGCAGGCGAAAAGTTTTACTATGTGAACAGAGGTAAGGCTATTATTCTCGGAATAATTGGAAAAGAATCGCTTGATAAAGGCGTTAGACTTGCAGCTGCACATATTGACTCTCCTCGCCTCGATCTCAAACAGAATCCACTTTATGAGGATAAGGAGCTTTGTCTGTTCAAGACACACTACTACGGCGGCATCAAAAAGTATCAGTGGACTACCGTTCCCATGTCACTGCACGGCGTTATAATCAAGGCTGACGGTGAAAGCGTAACTGTAAACATCGGTGAAGACGCAGGTGACCCTGTATTCTGTGTTACCGATATCCTTCCCCACCTTGCAACTGAGCAGATGAAAAGAACACTTGCGCAGGGCATCAAGGGTGAGGAACTTAATCTGCTGATCGGTTCAAGACCTTTCAGAGATGACAAGGTATCAAAGAAAGTTAAGCTCAATATAATGGCTATTCTCAATGAAAAGTACGGCATCACAGAGGATGACTTTATTTCAGCAGAGCTTGAAGCCGTTCCTGCATTCAGAGCCTGTGATGTAGGCTTTGACAGAAGCCTTGTTGGTGCTTACGGTCAGGACGACAAAGTTTGTGCATACACCGCATTGAAGGCAATTCTTGACTGCAAAGCACCTAAAAAGACTTGCCTTACCTGCCTCACAGACAAAGAAGAAACGGGCTCTGATGGAAACACAGGACTTAATTCGTCTTATCTCAAATACTTTATCTGCGATCTCGCAAAAACCTACGGGTTTGAGGGCAGAAACGTTATTTCCGCTTCTGAGTGTCTTTCCGCAGATGTAAACGCTGCGTTTGATCCTACTTTCCCAGAGAGCTTTGAGATCAGAAACTCATGTCAGATAAACTATGGCGTGTGCGTTACAAAGTTCACTGGTTCGCGCGGCAAATCCGGAACATCTGATGCATCTGCTGAATTTGTGGGCAGAGTCAGAAAACTGCTTGACGAAAATGACGTGCTCTGGCAGACCGGCGAACTTGGCAAGGTTGACGCAGGCGGAGGCGGAACTGTTGCACAGTATATCGCAAATCTCGATATGGATGTAATCGACGTTGGAGTCCCTGTTCTTTCAATGCACGCTCCGTTCGAACTGACATCTAAGATAGACACATATATGGCTTACAGAGCGTTTGCTGTGTTCTTTGCTGACTAATATAATAATCTATTTGATCCGATCATCTATTTGAACTGAACCATAAAAAACGTACAATGACAAAAAAGACCTCCTATGGTATAATAGAAACCATAGGAGGTCTTGTTATGGCAAGAAGTTACAAACACATACAGCAGTATGAAAAAGAGATCCTTGAATTAAAGGAACAAGGATTAACGCACAGACAAATCGGAGAACGATTAGGATTTACCTATGAGCAAGTCGACGG